>ULUF01009356.1_pt1 | contig 37444 bp, 25 predicted proteins | sample 1958311 | NCBI WGS metagenome assembly ULUF01 (sample SAMEA4835754, study PRJEB28245) | human gut metagenome | biome: gut microbiome; material: fecal sample | place: Denmark | collected 2008 | reverse complement strand
TATCCGTTACTGTTCCGTCTTTAGAAACCGCAATCACGGATCCTTCTGCTCCTTTAGTGTTTCCACATGCCGTCATTCCGGCCAACACAAAAGCAGCACACAGAACGCCCGCTAAAAAGCGCTTCACACATTGCTCATTTTTCCTCATAAAAATCCTCTTCTCCTCTTCCGGAAGAATTTACCCAATCAATTATATATGAGTCCCTCAAGGATTTCAAGGCTTTTCATTTTCCGATCCACAAATCTTCTCTGATAAATCCCTGCAATTTCCTCAAGCTCCTGTAAAACCTCATCTGAAACCTTAAATGAATACAGCTTCTCCACGCTGCTGTCTGCGATATACTGCAAGGCATACCGGGTAGACTCTTCATAGTCCTTGTTTTTCGGGAGTCCCGGATACTCGCCGTTTAACACAACTGCCTTGATTTCAAATATGTACCTCACCAGTCTGTTGTCATAAGCTGCGTGCAGCAGTGCCCGGAGCGATTGGTAAAGAAGCAGAAGCATCTCCCTTTCGTCGTTATTTTCTCTGGTATAGTAATCCATCAGTTCTAAAAAGTACATGCCGTAACAGGCTTCTTCAAAATGCGTCCGCATATCTTCAAAATAGTTCGTGATCACAGCCTCGCCCAGAGAATAAGAATTTCTGCCCTCATAGAGTACAAATTCACCAAAGCAGAATGGATTGGTGGCTGCCATCAACCTGCTCCCCTGCTTGCGCGCTCCTCTGGCGAACGCTGAAATTTTGCCTCTTTCTTTTGTTAACAGAACCACTCTTCTATCCGTCTCTCCTACAGGTGATACCTCGAGCACCATCCCTGTAACCCTGACCGGTTCCTGCATGAGTTTCAGCTCCTTCTTTCTGCTGTTTTCCGGCATCCGCGAAAGCTTCCTTCCGGTAGGCCAGATAATCTTCTATCTTTCCTGTGCTTAAAAACTGATCCCAGTAATTTACGTTTTTCATCCTGTGCCCCCTAAATTGTCTTCTGTAATTAGGGTTTACAGTTTGAAGTTTTCTATTCGTTATCTTTCGGATTATATCCGTAATTTTTGAGAAGCAGATCGCTGTCTCGCCAATCCCTGCGGACCTTTACCCAAAGCTGCAGATTTACTTTTTCTTCCAGCATCTCTTCGATATCCCGGCGGGCAGACTGCCCGATCTTACGAAGCATTGTTCCCTGCTTTCCGATGATAATTCCCTTGTGGGATTCCCTCTCACAGATAATGGTGGCTTCGATATCCACAATCGTTCCCTTACTGCTCTTACGCCACTTCATCTTTTCGATGGTTACAGCAATTCCGTGCGGAATTTCTTCATCGAGGCACCGTAATGCCTTTTCACGGATAAGCTCTGCCACAATCTGACGCTGTGGCTGGTCAGTGATCGTATCCTCATCATAAAAGGCAGGTCCGTACGGCAGATATTTCATAATGCACTTAATAAGTTCTTCCGTATTTTCCTGTTTCAGGGCAGATACCGGAACGATCTCCTGAAAGTCCATCTCCTTCCGGTAGGTATCAATAAAGCCAAACAATTCCTCTTTTTTCACTGTATCGATCTTATTGATAACAAGGATGACCGGTGTTTTAATTCCTTTAAGCTGTTCAATGATATGCTTTTCTCCAGCCCCGATATAATTCGTCGGTTCCACAAGCCAGAGCACAACATCCACATCCCTTAAGGAACGTGTTGCAATGTTTACCATATAATCACCAAGCTTGTTCTTGGCCTTATGGATTCCCGGTGTGTCCACAAAAACGATCTGTCCTTCCTGCGAGGTATACACCGTCTGGATCCGGTTTCTGGTGGTCTGCGGCTTGCTTGAGGTGATCGCGATTTTCTGTCCAATCAGACAGTTCATCAATGTGGATTTTCCAACATTTGGTCTTCCGATCAGCGTGGCAAATCCGGACTTGTAATTCTCCTTCATGAGCTACTCCTTCTTTTCCTTTCCCTGGCTGTTTTCTGAATCTACTGTATCTGCTTTCTGTACTTTTTCTTTATCCATATTCTTAAGATGCGCTTCATAGGCAGCCTGGCGTTCCCGTTCCTTGATCTGCTGCTTTAAGGCTCTTTTCTCGCTGCTCTTTTTTGATTTTTTGACGATCAGACGGATAAGGAGGATGAACCCAACGATAATCACTGCCCAGACAACAAGGTATGGAAGAGCAATGACAAATGAAACGCAAAAATCAAGAAAGCCGTTTCCAATTCCCTTAAGGCTGTTTACAAATCCACCTGCCATTCTCTGAAGGCGTGTCTGCTCCTCAGTCTGGGTATAAGTCTTCACTTCGTCAATATATAGATAAACAGTACTGTAGGATACCTGATTGTCAAAGGTACGAAGCTGGGATTCCATACTTTCGATCTGATAACGCACATCAGAAAGCCGGCTCTCGATCGTGATGATATCGTCAATGGTTTCTGCCTGCTCGAGAAGCTCCAATAACCGCTGCTGTTCGGTCTGCAGCGCCTCCTTATGGCTCTGCATATCCACATACTGCAGGGTAACATCCGTCACGCTCTCATTTTTGCTGATTACATTTGAGGCTTCAGAAACAAGGGACAGAAATTCGTTCAGCCTCTCTGCCGGAATCCGGGCCGTAATATTTGCAGTACGAAGATTGCCGGCAGCTTTGTAAGTGCTTCCGTTATAGACATTGCTGGTCTCAATATACCCGCCAAGCGCTTCGATCCTTTTTTCCACATTTGCAAGCAATGTGTCAAATTCTTCGGTCTCTACAGACATATCCACGTTTTTAATCAGCTTACGGCCGGTATCCTGTACCTTTTCTACGTTTTCTGTCGAACCGGCAGTGCTGTCATATTCTTCGCTTGCAGCTTCCTCATAATAGCTGTTATCATAGCTGTACATATCATCGCTAAGATAAGCCGAATCTGCCACTGCAGCTTCCGCTGCCGCACCCTTTGAAGAAGCTCCACAGCCGGTTAATCCAAGAGCCATAAGCCCTGCCAACGTGATATAACGCCATGTTATTCTTTTTCTCATCCTTTTCATTCCTCCCTTGTTTCTGACAAATAATCCCCACATATTGTTACTGCCTGCCCGTACCTTGTTCCACCATCAAGCCTGCTGCTGACAGCCAGCTTCTCCGTATACATGTTAAGTAATGCTTCGGAGCTGTTTCTCAAGACCGGAATAACTGTTCCATGTTCATAAACAGCTCTTTGCTTTCCTTTAATTTGTTTCCGTTTCCGACCACGCAGATATAATCCTGCCTCATAAAGGCTGCGACCTGTCTGCCAAGTCCCTGAATAATTTCCGGTGTAACCGCAAGCAGTTCATCCCGCTCCTTCTGCAACCGTTCCATGGAAAGGCCTGTCATGTATCCGCCCAGGGAATAAATGCCCTTCACGGCCGGAGTCATCGGTGTATCAAGCTCACTGACTGCCCCGATGATAAACTGGGTCACTTCCCTCTCATCAAGCCTGCAGCCAGCAATATAATCTGCCGCCTGCTCATAGGTCCTGATTGTTTTTTCAAGGTTCGGATCACGATAGGAAACAAAGTATGCATCTCCGTTCCTGCCAAAGCTGCACATACATCCATACGCTCCACCAACCACACGGACCTGATTCCAGAGATAATCATATCCCATCATTACCTTAAGTACCCTTAAGGCACCTGTATAAGGAAGTCCCTCCCTGATAAAGTTGCCGGCACGGCATACATACTGAACCTGTCCGGCGGTTAAAAAGCCTTCATTCTTCTTTTCAGTAACCGGCTCATAGGTTTCCTTAGCGATCTCTCCGGTATAAAGCTTCTTACGGAGACGGTCTACGGCTTCCTCAATTCCCGCATATCCCTCTTCCGGTGCGGTATAATCCAGCAGCAGATTTTCCGGCCGGAAAAGATATTGACAGAGTTCCTTCAGATTTGCAACAAGCTCTTCCTTATGATCTTCAAAATTCTTTGTAAGCTCCTCAAGCAGGCGATATTGTGGAATACCATTTACCTGTTCGGTAACTGCTGCAGACTTTGAGAAGTATGACATCGCACGGATTGCTGCCAGACTGTGTCCTGCACTCTGCATGGTGGCCTGTATATCGGATTTATACTCCGCAAGAATTTCATACAGACGCTTCGTATCCGTGAAATCCGCATGGATCAGGATTTCTTCCAAAAGTTCTACTGCCTTATCCTTCTGATTAAACAGGAACTTCGTCCGTGCTTCAAAGGTTGGCTTAACCTTCGCCATATCTTTGGCATTGGTATACACATTAAATACCATTTTCGTTCCACCGGTATGGATCCGGATTTCATTATACAGATCACTGTAGGAATAATGCTCCGTGTCTACCATCAAGGTGAAAATACTCTTTAAAATTCCAATATAAGGGAACAGTCTTGCCGGCACATGGGAAGCATCAAATACAAGATTCAGGTAGCCGATTCCGTTCGTAAAAATATTATGATATAAAACCGGAGCTTCCTTGCTGCCACGCTCCTCATTGACATAAGCCGCTGCTTCCTTCTTCATATCTTCTCTCTTAAGAAGCGGAATCTTTGCAAGATCCTCCTTCGGGCTTGGCTCCTGCTGATAAGCATGGAGCGCTTTTGTTGCATCTACAACCGCCTGCCTTTCTTCATCCGTCATCCGATCCTTTATTGCTGCCAGACGATCGGCAAGTTCCTCTTCCTTCTTCCCTGTAAGTCCGGGAACCGGTTCTACGACAACCACTGCTTTATGCCGGTTATCAATAAAATATTTCTGTACCAGATCTTCATAGTAAGAGGTCTCAATCTTTTCTTTTAAAACTGCAAGCGTATCATTGGCTTCAATGTGGATAAACGGCTTCTCTTTGTCATAAAGCCAGCTGTCGAGTGCCTGCAGGCCAAGCATCAGTCCTCTTGGATAGGAGCCAAAATCTGCTTCACGGTAACGGAATTCAAATTCATTCAAGGTTGCAAGAAGCGCTTTCCTGTCAATCCCATGCTTCACAATTTTCTGCAGTTCTTCTTCGATAATGGAAACAAACTGTTCCTGCTGTGCGGAGGAAGCATTCTTTGCGGTAATGGAAAAGTACGGCTGTGCAATGCCGGTTTCGGAATAGCTGTAAACCTCATCCCCGATTCCCGCATCCACAAGAGCCTGCTTTACCGGTGACCCCGGATCTGAACAGAGCACATGAACCAGCACGTCCATCGCAATATACAGTTCCCGGTCGAGACTGCTTCCCATTGCAATATTATAAGTAAGATAGGTTTCATTTTCTGCGATATCATCCTCCATCACGGAGTATTCACGCTTCACGCAGCGTTTTTTGTCAAACGGCTTCTGTAACGGAATCGCAGAATCAACTTCCAACGTCTCATAAGAGGACAGATACTTTTCATCCAGAAACGTAAGGTATTCTTCCGGATCCAGATTTCCATACAGATAAATCAGGCTGTTCGAAGGATGATAATATTTTCCATGAAACTTTAAAAATTCCTCATAGGTAAGTTCCGGAATGACCTCCGGATCTCCTCCGGATTCCAGTCCATACGTGGTATCCGGATATAATCCGTTCATTACCTCACGGGAAACCACATCATCCGGAGAGGAAAAAGCTCCCTTCATTTCGTTATAAACTACACCATTGATGGTAAGCGGTGCATCAGTATCCTCCATCTCATAATGCCAGCCTTCCTGTCGGAAAATCTTCTCTTCCTTATAAATATTCGGATAGAACACTGCATCCAGATAGACATGCACCAGATTCTTAAAGTCCTTATCATTGCAGCTTGCCACCGGGTAAACCGTCTTATCCGGATAGGTCATCGCATTTAAGAAGGTGTTTAAGGAACCCTTCGCCAGTTCAATAAACGGATCCTTCACCGGAAATTCCCTGGATCCGCATAATACCGAATGCTCTAAGATGTGCGCTACCCCCGTACTGTCCTTAGGCGGTGTACGGAAGCCGATATAAAACACCTTATTTTCATCATCATTTAAAAGCAGTGTTATATACGCCCCGCTCTTCCTGTGTTTTAACAGATAACCGTCCGAGTTCAGATCCCCGATATGGCGTTCTTCTATTACCTCATATTTATCAAGTCCCTTTAAGCTTTTCATCGTTTCTTTCATTCCCTCCGTTTTCTTTCCAATACTTACAACTTTATTTTTAGATGGAAAATGTCATTAAGCCAAGCTTCGATAACTCAATCTCTTCAATCATCAGCCCGGCTGCTTTTTTTCTGGCAAGGTTCATCTGTGCCAGCTCCTCTACCGTCCAGATTTCTTCCTTATAAACAATCTTTTCTTTTCCTGTCATCGTTTTCTTTACAGTCTGGGTACGTACCTTTGCCCGTGCCTTCAGCTGCCTGTAGGTTTCATATACAAAGGTTCCCTTTTCCATATAATAAAATTCACTTTCAAGCGTTGTCTCCGGAGCAGCTTCCTTTAGCAGATACTGGGAAATAACCGCCTGAAACTTAAACGGCACCCTCTCGTCCTGCAGAAGCTCCTCATAGGTATATTTTACCCCAAGCGATACCGTCCGGGTATCCTGCAGTACATATTTAAAATCCTGATATTCTGAAGTTCCTTCAAAAAATTTCATTCTCGTTTATTCTCCCAGCTTTCTTGTGCATACCAACCTATTACTTAGCCGAATCTTCGCCCGTATCTGTATCGGTCTGCAAAGAATCATTATTATTCTTCTTTTTTTTCTCCTGATCGATGGCTTTCTTCACAATATCCTTCTCGGTCAGATCCTCCTGAATCAGTTCTTCCATAGCATCCATCACCATCTTCATCAGCATCCCCTCTGCCTCTTTGGCATGTTCAAGACACCCTAACATAGTAACCCCCTGTGCAAGAGCCAGATTCCCTTCTCCAACCAGATCCTCAATATAAACACCCTGTCCGGTATAAAGCTTCGATATTTCAATAACCTGCGGCAGATAAATTTCAATAAGGCGCTTCTTTGCATCCGTTTCTCCTGCCATGGCACTTAACAGAATGGCCTCCCGCTGTCCATCGGTTACCGACTCCATTGCAGCCAGTTCTTCTTCATACATCTTAAGATAATCGACCTCATCCTCTGACAGGTATTCATCCAGATCCACCGGCTCATCAATGCCGATTTTATGCTTCGTCAGATAGTCATACACCATCTGGAACTGGTCTTCCTGAAATTCCAGTTCTGCAAATGCCTCTGCAACCTGCTTCTTTGTCACATAATTGCCCTGTTCTTTAGCAAGTTTCCGGATTTCTCCGAGCTTTTGTGCAAAAAGTATTTCTTTATTCATATCAGTCCTTCTTTCCAAAACTTAGAATATCCTAACTGTTCTGCCAGATATCTTATTGTACATGCGTATGGGTAAACAGATGATCCTGACAATATTCATAATTTCCGTTACACTTCGAGCAGAAGCGGAACTCCAGCTCCGGATTCGTCTCATCCGTTCTTCCACAGACAGCACATTTATGCCTGGTGATACTGCCACTCTTCTTCGCCTCATGACGAAATGACTGTTGTTTTGCAGCCTGCTGTCTCGTAATCCGGATTGGTCCCCTGCGTACCTTTCTGCGGCTGGTAAAGAAAAACACCACAAAATTAAGAAGAGACGCTGTAATCACGAAACGGATGCCGAGGTTATAGTAAAACAGAGCCGAGCTCGTTCCATAACCGACAATGAACTGGTAAACCAGCATCGCCCCGTAAATAATACCAAGAAACTTCACCTTGATCGGCAGGATAAAAAACAACAATACTTCATAATCCGGGAAGGTTGCCGCATAAGCTAAAAAGATGGACATATTGACATAGTAGGTGCTGAACATCGTCGGGTAGGTAATATAACCATTTACCGTTGTCCATAATCCAAGGCTCTGTACCCCAAGCAGGGAACTTACTCCATACAGGATAAAAGCTCCAACTGCCGTAAAAAGAATACCGGAAAAAATATAGACATTATACCGGTAGGTTCCCCAGGTACGCTCTAAGCTCGTGCCGATCGAATAGTAAAAATAAAGCATGAGCAGTGTCCAGAAGTCAAAGCTGTCCGGCGGAACAATCAGCCATGTCAAAAGTCTCCAGATCTGGAAATGGTGAATGATTTCATACGGATTCAAATATAAATAGGTAAAAAAGCCCGGATTGATCCATTTCATGAGATAACCGCATGCATAACACATGATGAGGATCAACGACAGATTCTTAATTGCATATTTACCGAATTTCTTTTCAAAATTACTCATTCTTCTACGCCTTTCAAAAACTATTAGTCCATTTATTCTATCATTCCGGCTTCAAAATGTAAACGCAAATGTTCCGTTGCTTTTTGCCGATTCGTGTCGTATAATCACATGGTGACTACACAGAAATTAAAGTAAAGTAACTATTCAGAACCGCATTCGTAAAACCGCTGTTTCACAGCGTAGTTTACTCATGTGGTTATTTCGCCATATAAATCATGTCAAATGTCCATATGAATGCAGGCATTCTATGTCCAATTGCCATAATTTGCATGGCTCTGAATAGTTACAAATCAAATAAGGAAATGAAAGGCGGTAAAATATGGAAAACAAGCAATATACACTCGGCATTGATATCGGCTCAACCACCGTTAAAATTGCCATTCTGGATAGTGCACACAACATCCTTTTTTCCGACTACAAGAGACATTTCGCAAACATCAGGGAAACACTTCATTCCCTTCTTAGTGATGCATACAGTCAATTAGGAAATATAAGGCTGCACCCCATGATCACAGGCTCCGGTGGATTAACCCTTGCCAACCATCTGAAGGTTCCCTTTGTCCAGGAGGTAATTTCGGTTGCCACTGCATTAAAGGAAATTGCACCAAAAACGGATGTTGCGATCGAATTAGGTGGTGAAGATGCCAAGATTATTTATTTTGAAGGCGGTAACGTGGAACAACGTATGAACGGAATCTGTGCCGGTGGTACAGGCTCCTTTATCGACCAGATGGCTTCCCTGTTACAGACCGATGCGGCCGGATTAAACGAATATGCCAAGGGCTACAAATCCCTCTACACCATTGCTGCGCGCTGTGGCGTATTTGCCAAGTCCGATATCCAGCCCCTCATCAACGAAGGGGCAACCAAGGAAGACCTCGCAGCTTCCATTTTCCAGGCCGTTGTCAACCAGACCATCAGTGGTCTTGCCTGTGGGAAACCGATCCGCGGCCACATTGCCTTTTTAGGCGGTCCGCTCCACTTCCTGTCTGAATTAAAGGCTGCTTTTATCCGCACCTTAAAACTGGATGAGGAGCATACCATTGAAACAGAACATTCCCATTTATTTGCAGCAATCGGTTCTGCATTGAATGCCAAAGAAGAGGTTTCTTATACCATGGAAGAAATGGTGCAGAAGCTCTCTTCCGATATCAAAATGGAATTTGAAGTAGAACGTATGGATCCTCTCTTTGCAAGCAAAGAAGAATACGATACATTCTGTAAGCGCCACGAAACCCACCACGTAAAAACCGCAGATATATCCACGTATCACGGAAACTGCTATCTGGGTATCGACGCCGGAAGTACGACCACGAAGATTGCACTTGTCGGAGAAGACGGCTCCTTACTTTATTCCTTCTACAGCAGTAACGACGGTAGTCCCCTGAAGACGGCCATCCGTTCCATGAAGGAAATTTCTAAGCAGCTCCCTCCTGATGTGCATGTGGTCCGCTCCTGCTCTACCGGATACGGGGAACAGCTTATGAAGGCTGCTTTCCTTTTAGATGACGGCGAAGTAGAGACCGTTGCCCATTATTATGCGGCAGCATTCTTCGATCCTTCCGTGGATTGTATCTTAGATATCGGCGGCCAGGATATGAAATGTATCAAGATCAGGAATCAGACCGTAGACAGTGTGCAGCTTAACGAAGCCTGCTCCTCAGGATGCGGTTCCTTTATTGAGACCTTTGCCAAGTCCTTAAATTACAGTGTCCATGATTTTGCAAAGGCCGCTCTCTTTGCCGAGCATCCGATTGACTTAGGTACCCGTTGTACTGTATTCATGAATTCCAAGGTAAAGCAGGCACAGAAGGAGGGAGCCAGCGTCCCGGACATTTCCGCCGGACTTGCCTACTCCGTCATCAAGAATGCCTTATTTAAGGTCATCAAGGTATCCGACGCTTCTGCCCTTGGCAAAAATATCGTGGTACAGGGAGGAACCTTCTATAACGATGCTGTTTTACGAAGCTTTGAAAAGATTGCCGGCTGTGAAGCCATCCGTCCGGACATTGCCGGAATCATGGGTGCCTTCGGTGCTGCCCTTATTGCCAGGGAGCGTTACAGCACAGATTACGAAACGACCATGCTGCCCTTTGACAAGATTCTGTCCCTGCAGTTTGAAACCAGCATGGCAAAATGTAAGGGCTGTACCAACAACTGCCGTCTGACCATCAACAAGTTCTCCGGTGGACGTCAGTACATTTCCGGCAACCGCTGCGAACGTGGTCTTGGCAAACAGAAAAATGAGAACAACGTTCCCAATCTGTTTGATTATAAATTAAAGAGAGTCTTCGGTTATGAACCGCTTTCTGCCGAAGAAGCCACACGTGGCACGGTCGGCATTCCACGTGTGCTTAACATGTACGAAAATTATCCGTTCTGGGCAACCTTCTTTAAGGAGCTCGGCTACCGTGTGATTCTCTCTCCGGTATCCAATCGTAAGATTTATGAGCTTGGCATTGAATCCATTCCGAGTGAATCCGAATGTTACCCGGCAAAGCTGGCTCACGGACATGTCAGCTGGCTCATTAACCAGAAGGTCGATTTCATTTTCTATCCCGCTCTCTTTTATGAACGTAATGAATTTGAGGACGCCAACAATCACTACAACTGCCCGATTGTTACCTCTTATTCCGAAAATATCAAGAATAACGTGGAAGAAATCGAACGTGGTGAAGTCATTCTGAGGAATCCCTTCATGTCCTTCCGCGACCTCAAAACTATCACTGAAGCACTGGTTCGTGAGTTTAAAGAGCTTCCTTCCAAAGAGGTCATTGCTGCAAGTGAAAAGGCATGGAACGAATTAAATACTGCCCGTACTGATATGCAGAAAAAAGGGGAGGAAACCCTACAGTATTTAAAGGAGACCGGAAAACGTGGTATTGTTTTAGCCGGAAGACCTTATCATATCGACCCTGAAATCAACCATGGTATTCCGGAGCTGATTACCTCTTATGATATTGCTGTTTTAACCGAGGATTCCGTTTCCCATCTGGCGAAGCCGGAACGTCCGTTAATCGTTTCCGACCAGTGGATGTACCATTCCCGTCTCTACGCAGCCGCAAGCTATGTAAAGACCGTAGATAATCTGGATCTGATTCAGTTAAATTCCTTTGGCTGTGGTCTGGATGCTGTTACGACTGATCAGGTTAATGATATTCTGACAGGCTCAGATAAGATTTATACCTGTCTGAAAATTGATGAGGTAAATAACCTTGGCGCTGCCAGAATCCGTATCCGATCCCTGCTCTCTGCGATCCGTGTCAGGGAAAAGCTGAACAAGCAACGTACGATCCGCTCCAGTGCCATCACGAAGGTGCCCTTTACTGAGGAAATGCGAAAGGACTATACCATTCTTGCCCCGCAGATGTCTCCAATCCATTTCGATGTCATTGAGGCTGCGTTCCGTGCCTGCGGATACAACTTTGAGATTCTCGGAAACGATAACCGCCGTGCCGTAGATGTCGGATTAAAATATGTAAACAACGATGCCTGCTACCCTTCCTTAATGGTGGTCGGTCAGATTATGGATGCCTTGCTATCCGGTAAATATGATCTTAACAAGGTAGCCGTCATTATGACACAAACCGGTGGCGGATGTCGTGCAACCAACTATGTCGGCTTTATCCGCCGTGCCTTAGAGAAGGCCGGAATGCCGCAGATCCCGGTTATTTCCCTAAATCTTGGCGGCATTGAAACAAACCCCGGATTCCATCTGAATGCCGAAATGCTGATGCGTGTTGCCTACGCTGCCCTCTTTGGCGATATCTTCATGCGCTGTGTATACCGTATGCGTCCTTATGAACAGACCAAAGGCTCTGTAGAAGAAGTACATCAGAAATGGTTAAAGAAGTGCTGCGAATTTGTTTCCGGAAAACATATGCGTTTTGCCACTTTTAACAAAATGTGCCGTCAGATCATTGCCGACTTCGATGCAATTCCGATTACGAATGAAGTAAAGCCCCGCGTCGGTATCGTCGGTGAAATTCTGGTAAAATTTGCACCAGCTGCCAACAATTACCTTGTGGATCTCTTAGAATCCGAAGGAGCAGAGGCCGTTGTGCCGGATCTGGTAGACTTCATGCTCTACTGCTTCTACAACCAGATTTATAAAGCTGATTATCTGGGCATGAGCAAAAAGACCGCCCTGATTTCCCGTCTCGGTATCCGTGGCATTGAATTCCTTCGCGGAAGTGCACGCCATGCCTTTGAGAAGAGTACCCACTTCACGCCTCCGAGCAGCATTTATGAAACGGTGGAAAATGCAAAAACGATCGTAAACATTGGTAACCAGACCGGAGAAGGCTGGTTCCTGACCGGCGAAATGATTGAACTGATCCACAGCGGTGTCAATAACATCGTCTGCACCCAGCCGTTTGCCTGCCTGCCCAACCATGTCGTAGGTAAAGGTGTCATCAAAGAGCTTCGCAAGCACTATCCATTAAGCAACATTGTTGCCATCGACTACGATCCGGGTGCCAGTGAAGTAAACCAGTTGAACCGTATTAAACTGATGCTTTCTACAGCTCAGAAAAATCTTCATAAGAAGGAGGAAGACGCTTCGTGATCAAACAGGAAATCAACGAACTGAAACGCCTTTATACCCCAAGCAACTGCTCCATTACCAGAATCTGTGGCTGCTATGTCGATGGGGAAAAAAATAAAAAGACCGAATTTAAAGAAGCCTTTCTCTCCCTTCCGGAAGAAGAAATTTTTAAATACTTTGAACTACTGCGCAAAACCTTATCGGGAAGTCTCGGAAAGAATCTTTTAAATCTGGACTTTCCCCTTGCAAGCGAACAGGAAGGAGGCACCCAGGCTGCCCTTCTTGCCCTGCGCGACAGTAAATTAAAGGATGATGCCTTAATCGAAGAGTTTTATGACCGTGTCATCAATACGTATGAATACGTCGGCAACTACCTGATTCTGCTCATCCATGACGCTTACGACGTTCCGGGAAAGACCACGGACGGTTTAACCATGGATGATGCTTCTGATACGGTATTTGAATACATCATGTGCTGTATCTGTCCGGTGAATCTTTCAAAGCCCGGCTTAAGCTATGACAACATCAACAACGAATTCCACAACCGTATCCGTGACTGGGTGGTAGAAATGCCCGAAACCGGCTTTCTCTTCCCGAGCTTCAACGACCGTGCAACCGATATTCACTCCACTCTCTTCTATTCCAAGAATCCGGAGGAAGCACATAGCGAATTCGTAGAAAACATTCTTGGCTGTACCCTGCCTTTGTCTGCCGGGACTCAGAAGGAAGCCTTTCAGGCTTTGATCGAGGAAACGCTTGGCGATGAGGTCGAATACGAAGTGGTGAAAAATATCCATGAGAATTTGACGGAAATGATCGAGGAGCACAAAGAGATTCCGGAGCCTTTAACTCTTGACAAGCATCAGGTGAAAAGCCTCTTTGAAAAGAGCGGCGTCAAGGAAGAAAAACTGACTGATTTCGATAAGCTCTATGATGCAGCCGCCGGAGAAGATACCTCTCTCTTTGTAAACAATGTGGCAAACGTCCGCACCTTCGAGGTAAAGACCCCCGATGTTGTCGTAAAGGTGAATCCGGAACGTGCGGATCTGGTCAATACCCTGCAGATCGACGGCAAACGCTGTCTTGTCATCGAAATCAACGATCATGTTGAAGTGAACGGCATTACCATTCATCAGGGTGTATCCTTAGAAGATGTGGCGGATGAAGAAGAATAGAAAATCAGAAAATGCTGATAACCAATTCTTTTTCGAATGATTATCAGCATTTTTATTATTTCTATGTTTGTATTTCTGTTTCTTTCTTTCCTGATCTGCTATACTCTTTCTGTCATGGATCAGAGTAGTTCCCATATACTTATTACAAGTAACTATTGATTCAGAATAGTTACTATTACGAAAACAGATCACGATACCAGCGCAGAGCCGTAATGTACGCATCATATACCTGTTTGGAATCCATATGGTTCAGTAACATGGTACGGTCAATTTCCTGCCAGTTGGCACTCTCATACTGCTTCACAAACTCTAACACCGGTGCAAAGTGTCCTTTATCCTCAATGAGTGCTTCCTCAATCTCCTTAGAAACCTTTACCATCTTAAGAGCCTCTTCCATCGGCTTATTAATAATAAGATCAAGTACCGAGAACAATCCCATTAAGAACAACTCTCCTGCCTGACCGCCCATTTCGAATACAGTTGCCAGATTCTCTGCGAATTTCGCCCGGAGCAGGGAAACACGCATAATCTCATTCGGACGATCTGCACAGAGCTGACTGGTCACCGCAGTGTTGATCCATTTCTTCAATTCCTTCTGTCCTAACATGGCTGCTGCATGACGGATGGATGTAATCTCAGAATTGACCGTCATATGGTTCACCATCTTCAACAGAGAAATCACAAGAGCCGTATCTCTTCCAATGACATCGGCTGCCTTTGTCAAATCAAAGTCCGGTTCATTCACAATATTCAGAAGTTCAATATAATTCACCTTCAACGGAGAGACCTTTGCCTCTCCCTTCGTTACCGGCATACGGTAGAATGCTCCTTCATAGAGCTGGTAGCCGCCCTCTGCCTTCAACTGCTCGAAAATTTCCTGTGTATCAATATTTCCGGCACAAAGCTTGATGTTCGGATAAATCTTCGTAAAATAAATTCTTGCCTTCGTAATATCAATCTTCTTATGATCGAGCAGAATATAATCCATCAGAAGAAGAACCTGGCGGTAATCCTCAAAGCTGGATACCGGCAGTTTACGGATAGCAAGCTTATATCCGCTGTTCTTTAATTCTTTCAGGCGGTTAATGTACATGTCATTCGGCAGAACCGCATTATCTACAAGCAGCACCACGCGGTCATGCGGCGCCTTACACTGTTCATTGATATCCGTAAACAGAGAAATATTATTTATGGAAATAAATACTTCCTTGTCTCCGGAAAGGGTCTCGATTCCCATATTTTCAATCAGTTCAAACCCCTGAATCTGTCCTACTCCATCATTCATTCCGGTTCCTAAGAAGCTGGGATTTAAAAGGAAGTTCTTCTTCTGGGTAAATAAGGAATATGCCTTCACGGTCATATTTTCATCAAATAAAGGTATTAACGTTGCAAGCATTTTGTCTTCGCCTTTCTCTCAAAAATACCAATCATCCATCTGTCTGGAACTACAATAACGATTTCGAATCGTCATGTTTATTTTACAATAAAAATCCTCCAGTGTCTACTCACCACATACGTCTTCTTTCAAAAAGGGACACAATTTTTCGTTTGAAAAACCAAGGGCTCCTGCCAGAAGTGTCTTCACATAAACCATCTCTTTCGTCATTCCGTAAACCGGAACTGCACCTGCTTCCATCATCCATACCCCGGAAGCATATACTGCCTCATTAGGACAAGGTGTTACGATTACCGGGATCTTTGCTTCCCTGCAGCGCATCAGGAACGGAAGCAGGGAATACTCTGCTTTCTGTTCCTCTTTCGTTCCTCCGATGCAGGCTGTTGCCGAATGATACAGACCATGGATGACTGCACGGATTTCTTTATTAAGTACAATCTGCTGATAATTAAGCCCCACATATGGTTCTATGCACAGGACATCGCTTTTCAATTCTCCCATACGGGATAGGTCAATTCCATTGCCATTCCGCTGACTGCAGATTTTATCGCGTTTCAGTTCTTCCGTCCATTGGTTCAAGTGCATCGCTGCCTTGGAACATTCACCTTCCATCACCTTTGAGACTTCACCCAGGCAAACCGCATCACGGCTGTAAAAGTCGTTGGAATAATCCCCGCTGCTTACAAGATGTCCTCCATGATGAAGAAAGCACCTTCCGTCCTCATTCCGGTACACCACATAGACACCGGAATGAATTCCTGCACAAATCAGCTCCACAGAACGCCGGAAGTTCTCATTTCCGTTCGCGCCCTCCTGATTAAGCGGCAGCTGGCTGGATACCAGAAATACCGGAATCTCCACCTTCGATAACGCTAACGCAAGCAGGGAAGCTGTATAGGCCAGCGTATCTGTCCCATGGGCAATCATGATCCCCCGATACTGTGAAAAATCACACTTTTTAAAAAAACGGAGTAATTCGTTCCATTTCGGAATCGTCATATTTTCGCTTAATGTATTTAAAATGGTAACTACATCAAATTTCTGATGAGCGCAGGGCGAATCCGATTCTTCAAAATATTGCAGAAGCAACGCTTTCGCTTTCTGAACGTCCACATCCCGCCGGTTCCCCTGTTCATCCCCGAAGGAACAGATCGTGCCTCCGGTTAACAATAATAAAATCTTACCTTCGCTCTCCATCATGCACTTAATCTCTCCGGAACACATCTCTGGTATAGACCTTCTCCTTCACATCGTCCAGACAGGCATCGTAACGGTTTGCAATGATTGCCTGACTCATTTCCTTAAACCTTGAAAGGTCATTCACGACACGGCTTCCAAAGAAGGTACTTCCATCTTCCAGTGTCGGCTCATAAACAATAACCGTTGCGCCCTTTGCCTTAATTCTCTTCATAACGCCCTGAATGGAGGACTGACGGAAATTGTCAGAATTGGACTTCATGGTGAGGCGATATACTCCAACCACGACTTCCTTTTCCTTGTCAAGCTCATATTCCCCGTTCGCTTCATAACCACCTGCAAGCTCCAATACCCTGTCTGCAATGAAATCCTTCCGCGTACGGTTACTGTCTACGATGGCTGTCATCATATTCTGTGGCACATCCTGATAATTGGCAAGAAGCTGCTTCGTATCCTTCGGCAGACAATAACCGCCATAACCAAAGGAGGGATTGTTATACTGATCCCCGATACGAGGGTCAAGGCAGACACCCTTAATAATCTGCCGGGTGTCCAGCCCCTTCATCTCTGCATATGTGTCCAGTTCGTTAAAATACGATACACGCAATGCCAGATAGGTATTGGCAAACAACTTCACGGCTTCTGCTTCCGTATACCCCATGATTAAGGTATCGATGTTCTCTTTGATGGCCCCCTGCTGCAAGAGGTGTGCAAAGGTATTAGCAGCCTCCACTAGCTCCGGATTCTCCATATCCGTTCCAACAATAATTCTGGAAGGATACAGGTTGTCATACAGTGCCTTGGATTCCCTTAAGAACTCCGGACTGAACAGAATCCGGTCACAATGATACTTCTCCCGTACTGCAACTGTAAAGCCTACCGGAATCGTCGACTTGATTACCATAACAGCCTTCGGATTGACCTGCATCACAAGCCGGATAACCGCTTCTACCGCAGAGGTATCGAAGAAATTCTTCTTTGAATCATAATTGGTCGGTGTTGCAATTACGACAAACTCAGCATCCCGGTAAGCCGCCTCTGCATCTGTGGTTGCCACAAGATTCAAATCCTTTTCCCTTAAATATTTCTCAATATATTCGTCCTGGATCGGTGACTTGTGCTGATTGATCAGATTCACCTTTTCTTCTATAATATCCACTGCCATCACTTCATTGTGCTGTGCCAGCAAGGTCGCAATACTTAAGCCGACATATCCGGTTCCTGCTACTGCAATCTTCATCTGTTTTCCTCCTGACCGTAAAATTCCTGATACCACTGTGCAAAATTCCTTAATCCGGTTCGCAAGTCCGTTTTCGGGCAATAATCAAAGTCCTCCTGCAGGGCCTCTGTATCTGCATACGTCACGGGTACATCTCCCGGCTGCATCGGCACAAGCTTCTTATGTGCTTCAAAATCATAGTCTGCCGGAAGGACTCCTGCTGCTACCAGCTCCTGCTGCAGAATATCCACAAAATCAAGCAGATTCTCCGGATGTCCGCCTCCAATATTATATACCTTGTACGGAGGAACCGGTAATCCGTCTGCTCCGTTTACCCGTTCCGGAGCCCCCTTCATCACACGCACGATTCCTTCCACAATATCATCCACATAGGTAAAATCCCTGCGGCAGTTTCCGTAATTAAAAATCTCGATGGTTTTCCCCTGAAGAAGCTTATTTGTAAAACCAAAGTATGCCATATCCGGTCTTCCTGCCGGTCCATAAACGGTAAAAAACCGTAAGCCGGTAGATGGAATGTTATATAACTTGCTGTAGGCATGTGCAAACAATTCATTCGACTTCTTCGTTGCTGCATACAAAGAGACCGGATGATCTACCGGATCCTCAGTAGAAAACGGCACCTTCTCATTCCCTCCATAAACAGAAGAAGACGATGCATATATAAGATGCGCAACGCCCTGTTTTCCATCATCGTAGGAATGACGGCATGCCTCTAAAAGATTGTAAAATCCAATCATATTAGAAGAAATATATGCATCCGGATTCGTAATGGAATACCGTACACCCGCCTGTGCCGCAAGATTTACAACAATCTGTGGTTCATAGGCTTCGAACAATTCCTGTATCATTGGGCGATCAGCAATATCTCCCTTTTTGAATATCCATTCCGTTTCCGGATATTCCTTTGATAGCTTCTCTATTTGTTTAAGTCTCCACTCTTTAATACGGACATCATAATAATCATTCAGATTATCAATCCCAATGATTCTTTCCGGCTTTTTTCCTTTTAAAAGTCTCATTACAAGATTGGCTCCGATAAAACCAGCTGCTCCGGTGACAAGTATTGTGGTTCCTTTCAGATTTAACTCATGCATATTTATTCTCTTTACCCTTCCAAATCATCCATCCATCTATTATCCTAATAACCCACATAAAGTAGGACTTGTATGCTTTCAGAAAAACTGCATACGCACCCTACTTTTGTGACTAGTATAATTATTTATACTTTACCATTAATTCAGATAATTGTAAATGTCCTCGTTCCCTCCCACATTATTCTTAAGAACGATCGGGCAAAAGACTCTCAAATATTTCCCCTAAATCTGAGCTTCTCTATCATCTTGAATTTAACTCACACTTATTACATGTTTTGATTTTGCCCTTTACCCAAGCCATTCAGGACCTCTTCAACTGCCGTGATGTAAGCAATGAATGGGAACGGACATTCATGTAATGAATCCCCCTTTCTCATTCTATATTATAATTAAAACCTCTGTTGTGAAAATTTTTAGACTGAATTGTATTTTTTGTGTAATAAAAAAACCTATACCGCCATTTTAAGCCTATATGTGATTTTATCTTCGAAATAATCCAAAAAATAATATTTTAAGCAGTTTATACATTGGCGAATGCCATGATCTTCATTTATCTGCTTTTCCAGATGTCTCTCTCATACTCTTCAATCGTCCGGTCAGAGGAAAAGTATCCGGCTTTTGCAATGTTAATAAGCATCATCTTTGCGAATTTCTCACGGTCGTTGTAGCAGGCATAGGCCTCTTCCTTCTTTTCACAGTACTCTTTAAAGTCAAGGAGGGTCATGAACCAGTCCTTGTTTAAAAGCTCCTTCTGCAAGCGTGTGAGATTCTCTTCCTGTCCGATGGCAAGGAGTTCCTTCGATGTAATAAAATCAACTGCTTCCTTAATATCCGGATCCTTCTCATAAAAATCCTTCGATACATAATCGGACTTTTCATAATGTGCAATGACTTCCTCACTGGATGCTCCGAAAATAAAGATATTGTCATCTCCTACAAGTTCATGGATCTCCACATTTGCACCGTCTTCGGTTCCAAGCGTTACCGCACCGTTTAACATGAACTTCATGTTTCCGGTTCCGCTCGCCTCCTTGGAAGCAAGTGAAATCTGCTCAGAAAGATCGGTTGCCGGGATCAGCTTCTCTGCCTTGGTTACATTATAGTTTTCCACCATAACGACCTTTAAATAAGGGTTCACCACAGGATCTGCATTCACAAGCTCCTGCAGACACAGAATCAGATGAATGATATCCTTGGCAATCACATAAGCCGGCGCCGCCTTGGCACCAAAGATTACCGTAATCGGTGTTTCCGGTTTCTTTCCTGCCTTGATTTCCAGATATTTATGAATGACAAACAGGGCATTCATCTGCTGCCGCTTGTATTCATGCAGACGTTTGATCTGGGTATCAAAGATGCTGTCCGGATTTAAGGTAAGGTTCTGTGTTTCCTTTAAATAAGCACACAGCTCCTTCTTATTTTCCATCTTTACATCCAAAAGCTTTTTAAGGAATTCCGGATCATCCTGATACGCTAAGAGCTTTGTTAACTCCATGGCATCCTTACGGTATCCTCTTCCGATTGTTTCATCTAAAAGTGCTGTGAGCCTGGGATTACAATGTAACAGCCAGCGACGGAACGTGATACCGTTTGTCTTATTGTTAAATTTCTCCGGATAAAGCTCATAAAACGGATGAAGCTCGGTCTTTTTCAAAATATCCGTGTGAAGGGATGCCACACCGTTTACGGAAAAGCCGTAATGAATATCCAGGTGTGCCATATGCACAGTGTCATTGCGGTCGATAATGACTACCTTTTCATCATCGAATTTACGGCGTACCTTATCATCAAGAACTTCAATGATCGGAACGAGCTGCGGCACAACCTTATTCAGATAGGCAATCGGCCACTTTTCCAATGCTTCTGCCAGAATCGTATGATTCGTATAGGCACAGGTCTTTGAAACAATAGCAATGGCTTCGTCCATTGCTATGCCCCGCTCCATCAAAAGACGGATCAGCTCCGGAATAATCATGGTCGGATGTGTATCATTAATCTGGATCACCGCATAGTCCGACAGATCATGCAGATTTGAGCCACGCTTTACGCTTTCGTCCAGAATAAGCTGTGCGCCGCTGCTTACCATAAAGTACTGCTGATAAATACGAAGCTGTCTTCCTTCCTCATCCGAATCATCCGGATAAAGGAACAGCGTCAGATTCTTCTCAATGTCCGTTTTATCAAAGGAAATGCCATCCTGAACCAGATTCTCATCCACGGAATCCAGATCGAATAAATGAAGCTTATTGGTGTGATTTTCATAACCTGTCACATCAATGTCATACATTCTGGCATTCACCTTCAGATTGCCAAAGCTTACCGGATAAACCACCTCGGTACGGTTCAGCCAGCTTTGCGGCTCCATCCAGGGATTCGGAGTTTCCTTCTGCAGGTTCTTTTCAAATTCCTGCTTAAAAAGTCCCAGATGATAATTTAATCCAATTCCATCTCCGTTTAAGCCTAAGGTTGCCATGGAGTCAAGGAAGCAGGCAGCCAGTCTTCCAAGCCCGCCGTTTCCAAGAGACGGTTCAGGCTCAATCTCTTCAATTGCTGCAAGACTCTTTCCGTTACTTGAAAGAATATCCTTTACTTCATCATAAATTCCAAGATTAATCAGATTGTTGGAAAGAAGCTTGCCGATCAGAAACTCTGCTGAAACATAGTAGATCTTCTTTCCCTTTTGCTCGCTCTGTGCACGCTCTCTTTCCTTTGCCATCTCTTTCACAAGCTCAAGGAGCATGAAATAAATCTCCTTCTCGCCTGCTTCCTGAATGGACTTTCCAAGTTTTTGTTCCAATAATTCTTTATTCAACATCTGTTTTCTCCTTTTCGGGGGAATGCTATCCTTTTACGGCTCCGGATGCCACACCTTTAATAATATATTTCTGTCCGGACAGATATACAATGATAATCGGGATTATGGTTAACATAATACTTGCCATCATTGGTCCCATCTCAACCTTTCCGTAGCTTCCCCGGAAATACTGGATGAGCATCGGGATCGTTTTATATTTCTTAATATCAAGCACCAAGGTCGGAAGAAGATAATCATTCCATACCCACATGGCTTCCAGGATTCCTACGGAAATCATCGTTGGTGCCAGCATATGCATATCAATCTTAAAGAACGTCTGGATCGGATTACAGCCATCGATCAGGGCGGCCTCTTCTACCTCAAGCGGAATGGACTTTACGAAGCCACAGAACATGAATACGGCAAGTCCTGCCCCGAATCCAAGATAGATTATCCAGATATTCCAGGGAGTATTTAAATGAAGCCTATCTGCGGTCTGTGACAGGGTAAACATCACCATCTGAAAAGGAACCACCATTGAAAAGACAAACAGGAAATAAAGTACCTTAGAAAGGATGCCCTTTACACGGGTAATGTACCATGCACACATGGAACAGAAAAGCAGAATCGCTGCCACGGAAGTAATCGTAATAAATAAGCTGTAGCCCAGGCTGTTCAAAAAGCCTTTGGATTCAATAGCATTAATATAGTTTTCCAAACCTGCAAAGGTTTCTGCGGTAGGAAGCTTGAAAACGCTTCCGGTGCTGATGGCAGATTCCTTTTTCAGGGAATTGATCAAAATCATAAAAACAGGATAAATCCATAACAGGGAGAGGATGGTCATAATGACAACTAATATGGTATTTCCGACTTTTTTCTTTGTATTCATTACTGCTGCACCTCCCTTGATCTGGTTGCTCTAAGCTGGAACAGGGAAATAAAGATTACCAGTGCACAGAAGATCACTGCCTTCGCCTGTCCGTAACCCTTCCACTGCATACCGGAGCGTGCATAGAAGGTAATGTAAATGTTAAGGGCCATCATATCGGTCATATGGTTCGGATCCCCGCCGGTCAACGCAAGGTTCTGGTCAAACAGCTTGAAGGAATTCGTTAAGGTTAAGAAAATACAAATGGTAACGGAAGACATTACCATGGGAATTTTAATTTTAAACAAGGTCTGCAGGCGGTTTGCTCCGTCAATCTCGGCTGCTTCAATTAAAGAATCCGGAACGTTCTGCAGGCCTGCAATGTAAATAATCATCATGTAACCAATCTGCTGCCATCCCATCAGGATAATGAGTCCCCAGTAGCCTGCGGTTGCATTTAATGCAAGCAGGGGCTGTTCTAAAATCGTCATCACACAGTTAATCAGGATCTGCCAGATATAACCAAGCACGATACCACCGATGAGGTTTGGCATAAAAAACACGGTACGGAAAACATTTGTTCCGCGTAATTTCTGTGTCAGTAAAACGGCAAGTGCAAATGCCAGAATATTAATACTTAAAATGGATACCACTGCAAACAATACGGTAAATCCAAATGCCCTCTGAAAAGAGGTGTCCGTAATTGCAGCACGGTAATTTGCAAGTCCTACCCACGTCGCATTTCCTACTGTTGTAAATTTACAGAAGGATAAGTATAAGCCCTCCACAAACGGAACAATAAATCCGATGATAAATGCAGCCAGCGTGGGCAGAATAAAAATAACTGCATGTTTCTTTATTGCCTTCTCCATAACATAACCTCCATATTACATAAGAATGGGCAGACAGTATTTTCTGCCTGCCCATTCCGGTTTCTTTATTTACTGCTGATTGGCAAGCTCATATTCGGTTGCCCATCCATCTACGAATGCACTTACTACTGCATCCCAGTTTGCATCGGTCTCATCTGCCGCATAAGCGGTTAATGCAGATCCTACACCATTCTTCCATTCTTCAGAAGGCATGGTTGTGAAGTTCCATGATACAGGTGTCTTTCCTTCTGCGGTATATGCGCTGTCCTGCTTAACAAATAAGTTCGGAGATTCCTTTGCGTTCTTGAAAGGAATAACAAATCCCATTTCATCAGACATGGAAGCGGTTCCCTTATCGGAAGTTACACACCAGTACATGAAATCAAGTGTTGCCTGGATATCATCTGCAGAAGCATCCTTGTTTACACACCAGTAGTTTTCAGTACCGGTACAAAGTCCCTGGTTTGCTTCATCACCAACACCGATATAGATCGGAATCATGGCAAGATCATCATCGGTAAACTTACCGTCACCAACCAGGTTTCCATATTCCCAGGAACCATTCTGGAAGAATACGGCTTCCTTGTTTAAGAATTCATTTCTGGAATCGTCACCGGTCTTTGCTGCAAGATCCTTGCCGCTGCAGGTGCTGTTATTTACATACAGATCCCAGATGTTACGGTATGCATCAAGATAGGTTCCCTTGATAGCCGGAGTAGATCCGATACCGTCTTCCTTATACTCGAAGTAAATCGGAAGGTTTGCAAGATGGGTCTTGAATCTCCAGTCAGAGGATCCGTCCATACCTGCGGAAGTAAATGCTGCAAATCCAAGCTCAGAAGAACGGCTTGTAATATCTTCTGCAACCTTCTTTAAATCAGCAAAGGACTTGATGTCATCTATGCTGTAGCCTGCTTCTGCAAGTAAGGTCTTATTGCAGATCAGTCCGTAAGATTCAATAACATATGCAATACCAGCTACTGCATCTCCATCCTTTAATGCGAAATCTTCGCTTGTCAGTTCGCCATAGATTGCAGATCCGGAAAGGTCATAGCAGTAATCCTTCCAGTTTGCAAGACCAACCGGTCCGTTTACCTGGAACAGGGTAGGAGCTCCGCTCTTTCCCATTTCACTCATCAGAGTGGTTTCATAATTTCCGGAAGCTGCTGTCACAACAGTAACCGGTACGCCGGTCTCTTCGGTATAAGCCTTTGCCAGATCCTGCCACTGCTCATCCTGCTCCGGCTTGAAGTTCAGGTAATATACAGATCCTGCTCCGGTGCTTGTTGCTGCTTCGCCTTCAGAAGCCTCTGTGCTTTCTGCTGCATCTGCAGCCTCTGCTGTTTCTGTTGTTTCTGCTGCTGTGCTTTCGCTGCTGTCACTTGCAGTATCTGTAGAGGTGCTTCCGCAACCTGCCAGAACTCCTGCTGTCATCATAGCTGCCATACCAAGGGCAAGCCATCGTTTTACATTTTTCATAGTATTCCTCCCATTTCTTTTATGATCCGCACCTTCATGGAAGAGTGCGTTTCTTTGTTTTGTTATACTTATCTTATCAGAAATGTAAAAGATCCATTATCAATTATTCTACCTCGAATGCAAAAAAATAAACCTGATATGATTTTTCATACAGGTTTATTTTTTGTTATCTGAATCATTCCTTATCTTCTTACTGCTCAGCTTCAAATTCCAGCACACTTTCCTGCACCATCTGCACAAACTTCTCCGGTGTAATCTTCTGTTCCGCCAGAAGCGGCAGTGCAACTCCCAGCGTCTCTTCCTGTAGGATGGAATTCCATTTTACCTGATAGTTTGGAACAATCTGATCTGCCCTGGAAAACGCTTTCAGATAATCCTTTAATACCTGTGGCTTATCTGTCAGATCCTGGTTAAAAAGAGTTTCTTTTTCATTCTTATTATATTCTGTCCGGAACTTCAAAAATTCCACTGCCGCCGCTTTAACTTCATCCGGGTAGCTGGAAACAACCGCCCAGCCAAAGGTTTCCGGGGATGCCACCAGTGTATGCTCCGGAAAAGAAGAAAACCGTATCTCATCCCCTCTGTTTTCCGGGATCTGGTCAATCAGCCAGTAACCATTCGGAATCATCGCTGCCTTATCTGAAAAGAAATTGGAATACGCCACATCAAAGTCCGTATGGAGAGCATCGTCTGTTGTATAAGAAAACAGCTTCTGCAGCACCTCTCCCAGATACAGACCGCTTTCATTATCATAGCTTTCCGGAAGCATCTGTCTCATGAACTCTGCCCCTTCTTTACTTTCCGCAAGGGCTGCCGTGGCAATCAGCATCGGTGCCCATCCGGTTCCCTCCGTATGCAGGGCAAGCGGCGTAATTCCATGCTCCTTTAAGGTATCGCAGCATTCCCAGAATTCCTCCCAGGTTTCCGGAAAGCGGTCAATCCCCGCCTGTGCAAACAAATCTTCATTCCAGAATATTCCGGCACAGGTAAATGCCGATGTGCTGATCGGTCCTAAATATACCTCTCCATCTGCATAGGTACTTCCCTGCAGCACAAACGGTTCAATATTCGTCTTCCAGGAAAGGTCCTCTTCCAGATAAGGACTCAGATCCTCAAGTCTTCCTTCTTCCACCATCATCATATAAAAGGAAGGAATCGTACATACATCATAAATAACTGCAGGCAGACTGTCCGTTACATTCATTCTTCTGAGATTCTGCCGGTATTCCTCCTCCGTTTCAAGTACCCATTCCACATCCAGGTAATACTTTCCTGCATAGGCTTTATTAAACGCATCGGCAAGCTCCTGATTGTTCTTCTTTCCCGTGGTCGGATCCACCGTAAAAATAATCGGAATGGAAATCACGCTGCTCTCTTCCTTAACCGTATTTTCACTCTCCGTTCCTGCACATCCCGGAACTGCCATGCCACACAGCATCATAAAAAGAAAGAACATCATGCCTTTCCTGCATTTTCTATAAATTCTCTTCATGCTGTTCCCCTTCCCCCGGGATTTCGATCGTACAGGTTGTTCCATCCTGCTCTGCCCGGTAAGTAAACAGGACCTCTTCTCCATATTTCAGCCTAAGTCTCGTCAGTACATTGCTCACTCCATAGCCGTTTTTCGCATTCTTGGGAAAAAGCTTTCTGGCTTCCGAAAGGGGCCTGCCGTTTAATGCATTGATCTTTTCTGCCATTTCCTCCGCAATAGGTATCCCGCTGTTATAAACGGTAAGAATCAGCCTGCCATCCTGCTTATACACATGAATCCGGATCTGACCGCCCTCATAGATTTCACAGAAGCCATATTTAATCGAATTTTCCACAAGTGGCTGTAAAATCAGCTTTAACACCCAGGTTTCTTCCGGATCCACTTCACAGTCTATCGTATAGGTAAACAGATTTTCATTACGGATCTGTCGGATCTGCAGATAACTCTTCACATTTTCAAGTTCATCTTCCACCGTAACAATTTCACTTCCCTTACTTAACGAAAGCCTCAGATATTTAGACAGAGCCTGAATCATATTCATCGTGGTCTCTTCTTTATTAATTCTCGCCAGCATATAAATCGTGTCCAGCGTATTATATAAGAAATGCGGATTAATCTGGCCGATCAGCATATTTAATTCACTGGTGCGCAGCTCCTTCTGCTGTGTCCTGATCTCATCCAGCAGCTCTTTGATATTGGAAAGCATCTCATTATAGGCATTCCCGATCTGGTCAAGCTCTGTTTTCGTATTCAGATGGACCAGCTTACCGAAATCCTCTCCGTTAAATTCTGTCATGGCCCGGTTCAGTTCCTTAATGGGCTTCGTAAATTTATTGGAAAAATAAATACTTAATACTACGGCAATCGCAATAACTAACAGGTAGATGACAAGCAGCACCCAGAATACCTTGGTAATTTCCTTACCAAGTACCCTCTCAGGAACAAGTGTAAATACCGAAAATCCACACTCCTCCTGTTTATAAACAGATAATATGCCTCCGCTTATTTTCTCATTTTCAACCAGAGATCCATACCCTTGTGTCTGCGCATAATCAGCCAGAACAGCTTCCTGCTCCGGGGATAACGTAAAACCTTCGGGATACCAGTACGCACAGATTCTTCCCTGTGGATCCATAATTCCGATTGCTGCCTCCTGTGTGAGCGTATCTTCTTCAAGCAGCAGACTCTGCAAAAACTCCGGATTCATCTTAAAAAACAAATATCCAGGCTCATGTGCATAATTCAGGCTGTGTACCTTGCGTCCGACAAACAGTGCTTCTTCACCTGTCCCAAACAGATAGTCCTTCATAACAAACCACCTGGTATCGGCATAGGAACTGCCAAGCTGCTGCACCAGAAGGCTGTCAGCAAAATACTGATAGGGAATCTTAGAATAGGACCGGGTATAAAGATTTTTCTTATTATCCACATAACAGTATTCTGAAACATGATCGAGGTCAATATAGGCAAAATATTTACTTAAAGAATTCCGGTCTACCTCTTCCATAGGCTTTGCCTTAAGACTCTGCTGCACCTGATCATTTAAAATGCATTCTTCTGTCACCTTTTCGGTCTTCTGATACAGGTTATCAAGTGAAATCCCGGTCTTTTCCGTCATAAAGGTATATTTATCCGTAACGATTCCCATCATAATATTACGCATATAAAACCAGACTCCCATGCTTGACAAAAACAGCGCAAGCAGAAGAAGTCCGATTGTATATTTCAGATATTTTCTTTGAATTCCGGAGGTTGCTTTTCTGATTTTCATATGATAAATTCATATCCCTTCTAAACGGCTACCATTCCTTCTTATATTCGGTGGGAAGCTTCCCGGTATATTCCTTAAACAGATGGGAAAAGTAAGATGGATTGCTGATACCGATCTGTTCACAAATGCTTCCGATACTTTCATTCCCGTTCTGCAAAAGCTTCTTGGCCTTTTCCATCCGGCACTGTAACAGATATTTTTTAAAGGACATCTGCTGGCTTTCTTTAAATACCATTCCAAAATAAACGGGATTCAGGTACACATGCATGGCGACCGCTACAATCGAAAGATCCTCCTCCTGCAGATGCTCATCAATATAGGCCAGGGCTTCTGTCATATATTCCCGGTTTCCTCCAACCTCATGACTGGCGGCATAATTCTTTCGTTCTTCAATTGCCCGGCACAGAATCTTATAGCTCACATCCACTTCCTTCGATGCACTTAAGTTCTGCATATTGGAATAATAATTCTGGAACTGCTTTTTTAATTCCTCCGACATTCCATAAGTCTCTTCCAGGAAAACCTCAGCATCAAGCATGACCGTATGAAGTCTCTGGCGCTGTGTCTCCTCCTGTGCCGGAAGCGTGTAAAGGAAGTGTACAAAAGCCTCCTTCAGTGCATTTTCATCATTCCTGCGAAGCGCACTTCCAATCTGCTGCTCTTCCGGTGCCGACGTATCCTTAGCATATTGCGAGGCACTTTCCATATAAACGGTAAATGAACCGGAACCGGCTTCACTTGCCATAGTAAAAAGCTCGCAGGCTTCTTCGTAGCTTTTCCGGATTCCGGGAAGTCCCTTATAGGGCTTGGATATGGAAGCAATGATAGGACTCTTCAGTTCTTCCTTTGCTTCCTCCAAAAGATGCTTCACTGCAAGTACTGTGGCATTTTCTTTCGTGCGGACCAGAAAGAGCAGCGTCTCTCCCTGTCCCTGCAGGCATAAATAAGCAAACCTCTCCCGCAGCTTTTGTTCCAGAAAGGACTTCAGGGCAAACCGCGCTGCTTCATATTCCAATGTATTCGTGATTTTGTATGCAAGATCAATATCCGTATTCACAGCAATAAAACGCTCTTCCTTTTGTAATGGCTGATCCACGGTCTCAAAAACCTCGGTCAGCTTATCAAAGGAAATCTGATTAAACAGATACTTCTGCACAATGACCTGCAGGAAGCTTGTCGCATCCTTCATTACCAGATTCTCCCAGCTTTCCATGCGCTCTTCTTTTTTCTGCTTTTCCATACAGGACCGGTACGCATTCTGCATGGTTTCCTGCAGCTTGTCATCCTCAATCGGCTTTAACAGATAAGCAAACGCACCGAGATCGCATGCTTCCTTTGCATACTCGAAATCCCGATACGCACTTAATACAACAAACAGGCACTCCTGTCCTGTCTGCTGTATCGTATCCATCATCTGTAATCCGGTCATCTGTTTCATCCGGATATCGGTCAGCACCACATCCGGTTTCTTCTCACGGATCACTTCAATTGCCTGCTCTCCGCTTAATGCTGTACCAACCACCTGGAATCCCATCTGATCCCAGTCATAAGTCTTTAACAGACCCTTTAATAAAATCGGTTCATCATCTACAATTACAAGATCCAATAATTTCATCATTGCTTCCCCATATATAAGTCTGTTCTTCCATACCATTCAGTTTACCTGTCCGAAGCAAAAAAATATACCAATTGTCATACACAGGATGCAAAAATTCATACTATTTGGTCTGATTTAAGATTTCCATGAACTCTTCGCCTGTAATCGTTTCCTTTTCATACAGGTATTTCGCAAGCTCATGAAGCTTATCCTGATGGGCGCTTAGAAGCTCCATGGCTGTGCTGTAGCCCTGCTTTACAAGAGAAATCACCATATCGTCAATCTCTGCTGCCTTCTGCGGTGAACAGCTTAAGGTAGCATCTTCGTTAAGATACGCATTGTTCCGGGTTTCAAAGGCAACCATTCCGAATTTTTCACTCATGCCATACCGGGTAATCATTGCCCTTGCAAGCTTCGTTGCCTGCTCAATATCATTGGAGGCTCCTGTGGTAATGGAATGGAAAATCAGTTCTTCGGCACATCTGCCGCCTGTAAGGGTTGCAATCTTATTGGTAAGCTCTTCCTTCGTCATCAGGTTACGCTCCTCGGAATCTACCTGCATGGTATAACCGAGTGCTCCTGAGGTACGGGGAATAATCGTAATCTTGGTAACAGGTGCGGATTGTGTCTGCAATGCGGCCACAAGTGCATGTCCGATCTCATGATAGGATACAATGAGACGTTCCTTCGTGGACAAGACCTTATTTTTCTTCTGATAACCGGCAATGACCGTTTCAATACTCTCTTCAAGATCTGCCTGGGTAACGAACTTACGGTTCTCACGGACTGCACGGAGCGCGGCTTCATTGACCATATTGGCAAGTTCTGCCCCCGACGCTCCGGAAGCAGCTCTTGCAATGGCATTAAAATCTACCTGATCTGAAAGCTTAACCTTACGGGCATGTACCTTCAGAATTTCTTCCCTTCCTTTTAAATCCGGAAGCTCTACAGGGATTCTGCGGTCAAAACGTCCGGGGCGGAGCAATGCCGGATCCAGACTGTCCGGCCGGTTCGTTGCAGCCAGAATCACAACACCCTTTGAAGCATCAAAACCATCCATTTCCGTTAATAACTGGTTCAGGGTCTGCTCACGTTCATCATTACCTCCATAGCCGCCGCTGTCACGCTTTTTACCAATGGTATCAATTTCATCAATAAACACAATACATGGTGCCTTTTCATTCGCCTGCCGGAACAGGTCACGTACCTTGGAAGCACCCATACCGACAAACATCTCCACAAATTCCGAACCGGAAATCGAAAAGAACGGTACACTGGCTTCGCCTGCAACGGCCTTTGCCAGTAAGGTTTTACCGGTTCCGGGAGGTCCTACAAGAAGTGCACCCTTCGGACATACCGCACCGATTTCCTGATACTTTGCCGGATTGTGCAGGAAATCTACAATTTCGGTTAAGAGCTCCTTGGCTTCATCTTCACCCGCCACATCATTGAAGGTTATTCCGGTTGTAGATTCCACATAGACCTTGGCATTGCTTTTCCCGAAGGACATAAATGGATTTCCTTCTCCGCCGCCACCCATCTTTTTCATCATATAATTGCTGAGCAGTTGACCAAGTCCCCAGAAAATCAGGATCGGAACAATCCATACCAACAGGAAATTCAGGATCGGATTCATTTCCTTTTCCGCAACACGTCCAAATTCACAGCCTGCATCCTCCAGACGGTTTACAAGCTCCGGATCATCAAACGTTGTGGTTGCGTAGTACTTCGGCTCTTCCTTATCAGTATCCACAAAATAAATGGAATCGCCGTTTAACTCTACCCTGGACACTTCCTTACTTTCTACCATGTTAAGGAACGTTCCGTAGTCCACTTCCGTAATCTGGTTTCTCCTGATCAGCAGTGGAAACAGGAAGGTATTGAGCAGAATCAGCACCACCATCATAACAAAGTAATAAAACAATAACGGCTTCTTTGGTTTTTCAACTTTTTTCATACACTATCCTCGCTTTTGCTTTTTATATTGTCTGGGCGTACACCCTGTAATAACTTTAAATTTCCTGTTAAAATTGGATAAATTCTTAAATCCGCACTGGTAGGCGGCATCCGCAACTGCTGCACCCCCAAGAATCTTCTCACAGGCCTTCTGAATCCTCAGGCGGTTCAGATACTCAATCGCTCCCATTCCCGAGATCTCCCGGAACCTCTGCATGAAATAGCTTTCACTTAAATGAACCTGTCTGGCCAACAGCTCTATGGTAATGGCATCCTCATAATGCTCTGCCATATAGTCAAGCACGGTCCGGATCTCTTCCCAGGAATCTGTTTCCTGCCGGCAAATTACCGATCCGGACTGTTCCGTATACCATAATAGCTTTAACAGCTCTCCCTTCATCAGAAGGTCAGTCTGTGCCCGGTTCTCCTTCGCGCAGAAAATAATATGCTCTGCACATTCCTTTAACTGCAGGTAACAGGGATTGTCTGTATGAACGGGAAGCAGCCTTGCTGTTCCCCTGCAGAGAGGAAAAATCATCTCGGTATAACACCGGTCCTCACTGCTTCCAAGCATTTCGGTACGGAATACCACCGTATCATAACAAAGGCATCCGTCCGCCTCAATGGCATGAAGTACCTCCGGCTGGATCAGCAGAATATCCCCCGGATGAACCTCTGCTTCCCGGTCGCCGATTCTCATAATTCCTTCTCCGTCCGTCACATAATTCAGCTCCCACTCCCTATGCCAGTGAAGCGGCACGAACGGAAAGTAATCCGGGATCCGGCTTTCATAATAGCTGTATGGCACAAGATAGGAGCTGTGCCTGCGCTTTTCGTGTGCATTTGACTCAAACAGTTCCTGATTTTCTGCCACTTTTCCTGCTCCTTCCCGAAAAACATAGAATTGTACTATTTTTTCATAGAATTATAGTAGAATAATCCTATTTAAGATAGTATTGTATCGTTATAGACAGGGAAAATCAATTCCCTTACCGCAGATTTAATAAAAATTTTAGATCCTGAACAATGGAGGTTATCTATGAGCACAGAAAGAAAACAACCGGAATGGCTTGACAATGCCGTATTCTATGAAATTTATCCCCAGTCCTTCCGTGATACCAATGCTGACGGTATCGGTGATTTTAACGGAATTATCGAAAAGCTGGACTATATTAAGGAACTGGGATGTACCGCCCTTTGGCTGAATCCCTGCTTTCTCTCCCCCTTCGGCGATGCCGGATATGACGTGGAGGATTATTACACCGTAGCTCCCCGTTACGGAACCAATGAGGATCTCGTTCATTTATTTGAAGAAGCACACAAAAGACAGATGCATGTCCTTCTTGACCTTGTTCCGGGGCACACGGCGGTTACCTGCAAATGGTTTAAAGAATCCATGAAGGCCGATAAGAATCAATACACCGACCGCTATGTCTGGACAGACAGTGCCTGGGAATCCCCGGAAAATATGGCAACCATCCGCGGCATCTCGGATCGCGACGGTTCCTGTGTGGTAAACTTCTTCTCCCATCAGCCTGCTTTAAACTATGGCTTCTATCAGCCGGATCCTTCGAAAAAGTGGCAGCAGCCCATGGATGCCGAGGGGCCTATGGCTTCCCGCGAGGAATTAAAGAATATCATGCGCTTCTGGCTTTCCTTAGGCTGTGATGGCTTCCGTGTAGATATGGCCGGCTCCCTTGTGAAAAATGATGTGGATGGAAAAGGAACCATTGCGCTCTGGCAGGACATCCGTGAATTTTTAGACGAAGAATTCCCGGCTGCAGCCATGGTCAGTGAATGGGGTGAACCGGATAAGAGCCTCATCGGTGGTTTTCATATGGACTTCCTGCTTCACTTCGGACCCTCGCATTACAATGATCTGTTCCGCTGCGATGAACCCTATTTTTCCCGCCGTGGAAAAGGAAGTGCAAAGGAATTTGTTGCAAAGTACTGTGAAAACTATGCAAAGACAAATGGCCGGGGACTGATCTGTATTCCGTCCGGCAATCACGACATGGATCGTCTGGCCCGTACCCTGGATCCCGAAGAAATGAAAATTGCCTTTGCATTCCTTCTTTCCATGCCCGGTGCTCCATTCATCTATTACGGGGATGAAATCGGTATGCGGTATGTAGAAAACCTGACCTCTGTAGAAGGCGGCTATAACCGTACCGGTTCCCGTTCTCCGATGCAGTGGAACACTTCCGCAAATGCAGGCTTTTCTTCCGCTCCCTCTGAAAAGCTGTATGTTCCTGTGGACCCTGACCGTAACCGCCCGAATGCAGAAAACGAAATGGCTGATGACACCTCCCTTTACAGTGAGGTAAAGCGTCTCATTGCCTTCCGTATGGCTCACCCTGCCCTGCAGAGTATGGCAGCGATCCGCTTTCTCTCCGACGGTGATCCGCTCATTTACGAGCGTACCTGTGACAAAGAAAGGATTCTGGTGATCATTCATCCTGCAGACCGTAACGTGGTTGTTCCGGATGTAAAGGGAGAGATCCTTTATACTGTTGGTGGAAATGCCTCTGTAACAGGAGACAACCTTGCAGTCGATGGTGGAACTGCCGTGTTCCTTGCTTTATAAATATCTGTCCATCCACATGGAAATCCCCTGTCAGATCAACTTCTAACAGGGGATTTTCAATTAAATTCTTAATTTCAAATATTCCTAATCCACCTTAAGAATCGTCTTAAGAATTCGTCCTACACTTGTTTCCATTTCTTCACGTGTAAGGCATCCCTGTCGGACAGCCTCCATAAGACGGTCTGCAAATCCACGTGGCATTTTCAGATCGTTTCCGGCATGTGTTTCCTTGTAATGCTCTCCACAGGTCCACCAATCGGTTGTTACCATACCACCAAATCCCCATTCCTCACGGAGAACTCCGGTTAACAGTTCCTTATATTCCGATGTCCGGTGTCCGTTCATGATATTATAAGAAGACATGACTGCCCACGGCTTCTGTTCCTTCACAATCCTTTCAAAAGCCTTCAGATAGATTTCCCGTGCTGCACGCTCCGATACCCGTGAATCACAGTTCTTACGATTTGTCTCTTTATTATTACATGCAAAATGTTTTAAGGCCGCACCTATGTGATTCGACTGGATTCCTTTCACCATAGCTCCTGCAAGCTCTGCTGTCAGAAGCGGATCCTCAGAATAATATTCAAAATTACGTCCACACAACGGACTCCGGTGAATATTAATCGCCGGTGTCAGCCAGACCGCTATATTGTTCTCCTTTACTTCAGCACCTCCAGCTTCACCAATCCGTTCCACAATCTCCGGATTCCATGTGCAGGCAAGTAAGGTAGCGCACGGAAACGCTGTTGTATTGACACCTGCTTCCGGAGCAATCCGTAAGCCGGCCGGCCCATCGGCTGGCATGATATCAGGGATTCCATATTCCGGGAAATTACCAAAGCCAAAGGTATTGGCAACTCCGGTATTCGGCTGTCCGCCAAGAAGATAGGCCAGTTCTTCCACAGAAAGCTGCGCCAGGAATTCTTCCATGGTAATGGTTCCATCTGCGACCTCTGTAAAATCATGCTCTCCGCTTCGATGCATTCCACGCCAGAGCACATAGCTTTCTACCAGTTTTCCTTCCGGTGTAAATCCATCGGTCTGTTCATCTTTTAATTTGCCGATTTCAGATGCGTTCGGATCATTGGCCTGCATCAAAGGAAGTTCTTCAAAGGTGCCATCTGCCAACATTCTTTTCTTAAGGGAAGTCGGTGCCAGCTTCGTTGTCAGTTGTTCCGTAATGACATCTTCCTCCAGCACATAGCTATAAGAAAGCTTCTCTACATCCCGTACTGAAGTTCCAGCATAAATGACATAAGTGCCTTTTTCCAGAACATAAGCAGCCTTCCTAACCTTACCAAGGTCGTCAAAAGATGCCATATCACTGACCTTCCACTGTAACAGTAAGAGCTGTGATTCTCCCGTCTGAAGAAGTCGTGTCTTTTCAAATGCAACAAGCTCCTTATCCGGTTTACCCAACTTTCCCTGCGGTTTGCCGACATATATCTGAACCACTTCTTTTCCGGCACAGCTTCCGGTATTCGTTACCTGAACCCGGACCTGAATATTACCATGGTTCTCTCCTGCTTCCAATGGCTTCACCTCAAAGGTCGTATAAGAAAGTCCGAAACCAAATGGATAATTTACCTTTTCCCGTGCACCCGGAATGGTTTCAAAGTAACGATAACCGACATAAATATCCTCCACATAATCCACATAATCCCTGGATTCATGGAAGCTCTCCGAGGAGGGATAATCCTGCAAAGCTTTGGCAAGGGTGTCAGAAAGCTTCCCGGAGGGATTCCCTTCTCCTAACAGAAGTTCCGCTGCTGCAGTTCCTCCTTCCATGCCGCCCTGAAAAGCAAACAATACGGAAGAAATGAGGTCATCCTCTGCAAACCAGGAGGTGTCTACCATACCCCCTACATTCATCACGACAATGACCTTATCAAAATGCTCCTTTACAAGATCAACCATCTGCTGTTCCCCATCCGACAGACAGAAATCTCCGTTTGAAAAAATGCCGGCAGCCCTTTTGGTCATTTCGACCTCAGAATCACAGATTGCCTTATTCTCCGGATCAATATATGCTGTCCTGTCCCAGCCTTCTCCCGAGAAGCGACAGATACTGATAATTGCCGTATCGGTATAGGATTCTGCTTTCTTTATAAGCTCTCCGGGGATCTGAGGCTCTATGGTCATTCCCGGCACTGCTCCATTCTGATACTGTTTTTTGATATCCTCACGGTAAAAGTCGCAAAGTTCTTCAAATATGCTCACTTTGTCAGCCTTACTCTTTAATCCATCATACAACGTCCGTATATACTCACAGGTAACATCACCGCTTCCACCACCTCCTTTTACATAATCGAAGGTTCCCTTCCCGAATAACACAACCCTGGTTCCTTTTGCAAGTGGAAGAACCTTATTTTCATTCTTCACAAGAACCATGCCTTCCTTTGCTGCTTCTTTAGAAAGTGCAATATGTTCCTTACTTCCCGTAACACGTTTCCCATCCTGTCCGAGTGGAATTCCCGGCTGATATAATGCTCTCGCCCATCTTTTCATCTGTAAACACCTCATTTATTTTTAAACATTTAATTCTGCAAATAACCTCTCTGCATAATACACGGACTGCATGGCATCCTTTCCATAGAAATCGGCACCGATCATATCCGCATATTCCTGCGTCAGTACCGCACCTCCGACCATTATCCTGCATTCCGGTACTTCCCTGCGAAGCTGTCTGATCGTCTCTTCCATGCTTTCTACGGTTGTGGTCATTAATGCACTCAATCCGACTAACGGTGCATGACTTTCTTTCACTGCTTCCACGACAGTTTCCGGAGGCACATCCTTTCCAAGGTCAATCACATCATAACCGTAGTTTTCCAACAGAACCTTTACAATGTTCTTACCAATATCGTGAATATCACCCTTCACGGTTGCAATGACGATCGTTCCTTTCTTCTCCTGCGCCACACCCTGGCTCGCAACATATTCCTTAATGGCTTCGAATCCGGCCTTTGCTGCCTCTGCACTCATCAATAGCTGCGGCAGGAACATCGTTCCCTTTTCAAAGCCCTGTCCGACAAGGTCCAGTGCCGGAACCAGATCTTCATTGATGATTTCCATGGTTCCCTTCTTTGGCTTACCGGTTCCGTCATCCTCAAGCAGCTCCTTCGTTGCCCGGAATGCCGGCTCCTTTAAGCCCTTGACGATGCAGTCC
>ULUF01001228.1_pt1 | contig 41262 bp, 28 predicted proteins | sample 1958311 | NCBI WGS metagenome assembly ULUF01 (sample SAMEA4835754, study PRJEB28245) | human gut metagenome | biome: gut microbiome; material: fecal sample | place: Denmark | collected 2008 | reverse complement strand
AGTGTGTCATTAAAGAGTCATGGTGCTAGGGCATATCATTTCGATCTTATACGAAACTGAAGAATTATGCAGTTATTGCAGGACAGATAAGGGAACTGACAGCCTGGTTTTGTGATTAGTCTTACCAGAGGCGGATCATTTTACAGGCTGCCAGTTCTTTCGTTGCCATACATGTGAGAAAATGATCCAGTGGATCACTTTTGAGTGATTTTATACACTGGACTTAGGTGTATTCTTTCCCTGCAGCTGCTTTTCAAGTGCATTTTGCTTTGCAAGTATGGCGTTTACCTTATCATAGAGATCTTCAATCATGATTTCGGTTTTGAGATTGACCTTATAATCATTTTCAGCACGACGGCGATCCTTTTCCTCCTGCCGGTTCTGACTCATCATAATAAGCGGAGCCTGGATAGCAGCTACACAGGAGAGGACGAGATTTAACAGAATAAATGGAAACGGATCAAAGGCTTTGGCTGCAAGCAGGGTATTGATAACCATCCATAAGATCAGAACCCCGGTAAAAGCAAAGATAAATGCCCAGCTGCCAGCAAACCTGGCAATGGCATCCGCTGCCCGTTGGCCGATGGTATATTTCTCCGCTGCCCGTGAGGTATTTTCTGAAATCTTACTGTCAGCAAGCAGATTCAGAACCTCCTCATCGGTCATATCGTGGCGGATTTCTTTAAGGACTTCTTTTAGTAGTTTGCGATTTTCTTTCATGCTGATTTTAGTCTCCTTTTGTTAATTCCGGTAAGTCTGTGCAATCCGGCAACTTCTGATGAATGGTATGGCACCGGACAGATATCAGTTATTATATTTTACTGTGAGATTGTGATATTATCAATAGTGAAATGGGACAGAGAAGAGCAGGGAGGAGTTGAAAAAAGCAGCCTGAAAAGAAGTAAAAGTAAAATAGTAAAAAGAAACAGAACGAAGAAAAATAGCAAAGATAAAAACAGAAAGGAACAGATAATGAATGTAAATCCCATTACAAGATTAGACTATCCGGATCCGGATGTGATCCGGGTGGGAGACACCTATTATATGGTATCCACAACCATGCATTTTATGCCGGGCTGTGAGATCCTGCAATCCTTTGACCTGATGCACTGGGAGCATGTAACTTATGTTTATGAGACGCTCGATCATACAGATTCCCAGCAGTTACGAAACGGTCAGAATATTTATGGACAGGGTATGTGGGCAGCTTCCCTACGCTATCATGAAGACCGGTTTTATGTCTGTTTTGTTGCGAATGATACCCACAAGACTTATCTGTATACCTCAGAGAAAGTATCTGGCCCATGGAAAAAGCAGCTGATAGAGGGTTTTTATCATGACTGCTCTTTATTATTTGATGAGGATGGCAGAAACTATATTGTATATGGAAATGATGAAATCTGGATTACCGAATTGAATGAGAACCTGACTGCACCGAAGAAGGACGGATTACATCGTCTGCTGATCAGTGATCACAGGAATCCAAAGCTTGGCTATGAGGGTTCCCATATTTATAAAATAGATGGCTATTATTATATTTTCCTGATTCATTCCATGAGAGACCGCTGGATGCGGACTGAAGCATGTTTTTACAGTGATTCCCTGGAAGGAGAATTTACAGGTGCAGATGTGCTTTGTGATGACCGTGGATATTGCGGGCAGGGCGTGGCACAGGGAGGAATCGTGGATACACCGGATGGAAAATGGTATGCGGTACTATTTCAGGATTTCGGAGCAGTTGGACGGATTCCAGTCCTGATTCCGGTTACCTGGACGGATCATTTTCCGGTTTTCGGTCAGAACGGACATGTGCCGGAAGAAATAGAGGTTTGCAGCACCAGACCGGATTATACCTATCAGCCGTTAGTGGGAAGTGATGATTTTCATAACGGGCTGCTTCCACGCTGGCAGTTTAATCATGATCCGGATCCATTGTACTATTGTCTGGATCCGCTGCAGGGAACCTATACTATTACAACAAGGGAAGTCTGTACAGAGCTTACACAGGCTGTAAACACCATTACACAGCGGATGAGTTATCCCTCCTGCGCAGCAGAAGTAACCGTTGACGCTTCTGAACTGAAGGAGGGCGATATTGCAGGCCTGTGTGCCCTGCAGGGCTGTTATGCCGCAGTTGGCATTACCAAGCGTCAGGGAAAATATGAAGTCCTTATGCTGGATAAAAGAGAAGACGGCATATTGAATGTCACAGATGGAATTGTTGTGGGATCTCATCAGATTGATTTTCGTCTTGAAGCAGATTTCTGTAACATGAAGGATGAAGCACGCTGCTATTACCGGGTAAATAAGGGAGACTGGTTACCCATCGGAACCGTGCATAAGCTGTACTTCAAACTGGATCATTTTACGGGATGCCGGTTTGGTCTGTTCTGCTATGCGGCAGAGGAAACAGGAGGAAGTGCCTGCTTTCGGGAATTTCTGTATCATGATGTGGATGAAACAACTATAATAAACTGTTGCTGTAAAGAGAAAGGAAATGCATATGAATAAAATAAGCACGCCGTTGGACTTAAAAAGCCTGAAGATCACCGATTCCTTTTGGAAAAAGGAGATGGAGCTTGTAAGGAAAGAGGTTATACCTTATCAGTGGGAGGCATTAAATGACAGGGTAAAGGATGCAGCACCCAGCTATTGTATGCGTAACTTTAAGATTGCAGGTAAAATGAATCAGGAAAAACACCGGTTAGGAAAGGCGTATGAAGAACCGAAATATACCTTCCGTGGCTTTGAAGCACTTCCGGAGGATCCGGAGCATTTGGAAGACAAGTTTTATGGGTTTGTCTTTCAGGACAGTGATTTTTCAAAATGGATTGAAGCGGTTGCTTATTCCCTGACACAGTATCCGGATCAGGAGCTTGAGAAAATTGCAGACGGGGCGATTGATATTGTCTGTGCGGCGCAGCAGGATGACGGATATCTGGATACCTACTATATTATTAATGGCAAGGACAAGATTTTTACTAACCTGAAGGACAATCATGAGCTTTACTGCTTTGGTCATCTGACAGAAGGAGCAGTTGCTTACTATCAGGCAACCGGTAAGGATAAGCTGTTAAAGGCAGCAGAACGCTTTGCGGATTATATTGCCAATTATTTTGGTGAGGAGGAAGGAAGATGCAAGGGATATCCGGGACATGAAATTGCAGAGATGGCACTGGTGCGCCTGTATGAAGTAACCGGTGAGGAACGTTATCTTCAGTTAAGTGAGTTTTTCATTAATGAGAGAGGAACACGGCCGTATTACTTTGATATTGAACAGAACCTGAAGCTTACGGAGAAAGAAAAGAGTGAATTGCGCTATCAGTATCATCAGGCACATTTACCGGTTCGTCAGCAGGATGAGGCAGTGGGACATGCAGTTCGTGCCGTGTACCTGTATTCCGGAATGGCTGATATTGCAAGAATTACAGGAGATGAGACACTCTATAAGGCTTGCGAAACACTGTGGGATAATATTACCAATCAGAAAATGTACGTAACAGGTGGCATTGGAGGAACACATATCGGAGAAGCCTTTTCCTTCCCGTTTGACTTGCCGAATGATACTGCCTATGCGGAAACCTGTGCATCCATCGGGCTTGTTTTCTTTGCAAGAAGAATGCTGGAGATTGCACCGAAGGCAAAATATGCGGATGTTATGGAGCGTGCTCTGTATAACGGAATTTTAAGCGGTATGGCACTGGATGGTAAGAGCTTCTTTTATGTGAATCCTCTTGAGGTTAATCCGGAAAGCTGCCATAAGGATGAGCGTAAATTTCATGTAAAGCCTGTAAGACAGAAATGGTTTGGCTGTGCATGCTGCCCTCCGAATCTGGCGAGACTATTAAGCTCTATCGGTTCCTATGCTTACACGGAAAATGAGGATACACTTTTCGTACATCTTTATATGGGAAGCCTTCTGACAAAGAAAGTAAAGGATCAGGATGTGGATGTACAGATTCAGTCCGAATTTCCATGGAATGGTAAAATAAAAGTTACAGTCCGTGCAAAGGGGACAGACTTCAAACTGGCATTACGGATTCCCGGTTGGTGTGATTCGTTTACTTTACAGTATGATGGACAGACCATTCATGGCTTGACGGATAAAGATGCAGATACATCAGTGGTGGATTTCAAGAGAATCGAAAGGAAAGGTGGTTATCTGTATATCAGCGGGTTTGATCAGGAGGAAGAAACGATTACTTTGGATTTCCCGATGGAGCCGCAGTGGATTGTGGCAAATCCTGCGGTACGAGAGGATGCCGGTAAGGTGGCATTACAGAGAGGACCCATTGTATATTGTCTGGAAGAAAAAGATAATGGTGCAGATCTGCATCTGCTTTCGGTAGAGCCCACGAAGCAGCCGGTTTCTTTTGATATGAAGATTCAGGAGGAAGAGGTTATCGCATTAAAGGCACAGGGACAACGTGAAATACAGGATTCTTCAGATCCGGATGCCAGTCAGTCTGCTCTGTATGCAGAATATCACGTTCCGAAAAAGGAATCGATCGAGCTGGTTTATGTTCCTTATTATACCTGGGCGAACCGTGGAGAAAATGAGATGCAGGTATGGACAAGAACCGTATAATAAATACCGTTCTGTAATAATTGTAATTTAGTAACTATTCAGAGCCATGCAAAATTGCTTTCTGTGAATGCTTGCATTCATACAGAACAGCAATTTTATATGGCAAAGTAACCTCAATGAGTAAAACTTGAGCTGCGTTAGCAGCGGTTTTACGAATGAGATCTGAATAGTTACGTAATTTATTCAATTTTCTGGAGGTATGGAATGAAATATTTTGTGTATATTTGCACTAATAAAATAGGATACGTAGCTAAAATTGCTTAAAAGATCAATTAAAACATGTTTTATTCGAAAATTTTCGAAAACATATACGAAAACTGTCCGATTACGGTTGTAAAACTTGTGGAAATCTCCTATAATGATATTTATATTGGATACGATATGAGGGGAGGTTACACGTGATGAAAAAGGGTGCGAAAGACAAAAAGTTTTTCAATCTGAAGAAAGCTTCATCAGATACGAAATTAAATGACACAGTAAATGAGGTTGAAGTAATGTTACCTTCTGAAGACATTCTTTCTGAAAATACAAAGAAGAAAAAGGGTCTGGATTTTTCAAAGATCAGAAAGAAGAAAAAAGAAAGAAAACAGCAGATGGAAGAGAGCCTTACCGAAGTGAAGGACAGGGGCAGGAAGGTTAAGAAAGATCTTAAGAAGGCTCAGAATGAAGTCCGTGAGGATGTGAAGGACAGTGTCAAACAGAAGAAGGACTCCAATTTGAAATTTGGTATTTTCGGTCTTCGCAGTAAGATTTATCTGTGTTTCCTTGTTCCGATTGTGTTTATGATCGTGGTGGGTATTGTTTCCTATCGGTATGCAGAGGATGGACTGAGTGAGAAATACATGGAATCTACCCAACAGACAGCAAACATGGCAACAGACTATATGGATGTAAGCTGCTCCGGTATTAAGTCGGAAGCCATGCAGTATGCTTTTGATGGTGATCTTGAGAAGTATTTCCTTGGACTAATGGGTAAGTCCGCGATTGAAAAGGCGAACTATTACAGTGACACCAGAGTGAAACTGGCAGCATCAAAGACGGCGGATTCTTTTATCAATGACATCCATATAATTACCATGTCCGGCAATAACTGCATGACAACGAAAACGTCTGATAAAATTGACGGTTTTTATAAGGATCTCCTTTCAGAAATTCAGGAAATGTCACCGGATGCATCCAATATAAAAAAGTGGATCAGCCATCATGATATAATTGATGAAACACTTGGCACCAGCAGTGATGATTATTTTGTCTCCTATGCGTTGCCGTCGAGTCAGAAGATGGGATATATTGTAATTGATGTAAACAGCGATGCAGTTCGTGATCTGTTAAGTGGTATGGATTTGGGATCCGGAAGTATTATCGGGTTTGTAACAGATGATGGAAAAGAGATTGTCTGCACCAGAGATGATGAGGACAAGGTTGTTTTCCTTGATGAATCTGTTTTCCCCGGTCAGGACTTTTATGTTGAAAGCTCCGGCAGCGATGAAATGGCCGGAAATATGGAAGTAAGATACAATGGAAAGCATTATCTCTATATTTACAGTCGCAGCGAAGCTACCGGAATTACCTTCTGTTCCCTGATTCCTTCCAGTGTAGTAACCGGCCAGGCAGAAAAGATTAAGAATATTACCATTGCATTCATTATAATTGCATGTATCATTTCCCTGCTGATTGGTACCATAATTGCTCAGGGAATATTAAGAAATATGAGAAGAATTTCCAAGCGTCTGAATCAGGTGGCAGAAGGTGACCTTACTGTTCAGGTGGATGCCAGGGGACGTGATGAATTCCAGTCTCTTGCAAAGACGGCAACCAACATGGTTCATAATAATAAGAAGCTTGTTATGAGATTGTCCGGAACAGCTGCCCAGCTGGAGGCCTCTTCCGATGATGTACATAATGTATCAAGCAGCATCAACAATTATTCTTCTGATATTACCAAGGCAATTGATGAAATCAGTATTGGTATGACGAAACAGGCAGAGCATGCCGAAGAATGTGTAATTAAGACCAATGAGCTGTCTGAGAAGATGAAGGCCATCAGTGACATGGTGGAGAAGGCAGAACAGCTCAGTGATAAAACGGAAAACATGATCAGGAAGGGTACCGAAATCGTGGAAGTGCTTTCCACGAGAGCGAAGGAAACTTCAGATATTACGAATAAGGTTGGTGAAAGCATCAGCCTGTTAAAGAAGGAATCCGAAACGATTAATGGATTTGCACAGACCATTAACCAGATTTCCAAGCAGACGAATCTCCTTTCCTTAAATGCTTCCATTGAAGCAGCAAGAGCAGGAGAAGCAGGAAGAGGATTTGCTGTTGTAGCACAGGAAATCCGTAATCTGGCAGATGATTCCAGTGTGGCAGCAGGCGAGATTAAGAATAAGGTCGAGATTATTTCCGCACAGACGATGTCTACCGTAGAGAGTGCGAAGAATGCGGAAGAGATGGTTGCGTTCCAGCAGGAAGCAGTAGGACAGGTTATCGAGGTCTTTAAGGAAATGAACGATCAGATGCAGGAGCTTTTCGTGAACTTAAAGGAGATCGGCGATTGTACCGCTTCTGCGGATGTGGAGAGAAACGAAACACTTGATGCCGTAGAGAATATTTCCGCGATTATTCAACAGACTGCAAGCAGCTCTTCACTCGTTCATGATATGGCTTTAGAGCTTCTGAACAATGTTGAGAAGCTGACACAGACTGCTGGAGTTCTGGATGATAATATGAACGGTCTGAAAACTGAAATTAATGCCTTTACGATTGAGTAATTTTGTAGTAAACAGATCCATAATAACAGCTATATCAAAACAGGTCTGCTAATGCAGGCCTGTTTTTTGCTTTACAACAAAAGTTTATGAGATAGAAAAAGGTTGAACGGAGCGTTAACATGTTGTATGTTTAATATTAGATTAGTATTCGGATAAATTACTGTTTTTTTACAGTAAGCGATATGAGGAAAACAGGATAAACGAGGGAGAGAACATGAAGAAAAAAGTTATTGCGATGTTACTTGCAGTCAGTATGCTGCTTGCATCTACCGGATGCAGTGCTTATGGTCAGGTGTTGAAGCTTGCAGAGAATTATGAGCCGCCTATTGTGGAAGAGGTTATAGAAGAGGTTGAACTTCCAGAGGAAGAAATTCTGGAAGAAGATATTCCGAATGATGAGGAAGCTTTTGAACGGATGGAAGAAGGTATTACGGAAGCAGAGGATGTAACAACCGTAACCTTTGAAAATGGCAAGTCCTTCCAGTTAACCGAAGCGGCTATTGAAGGAGAGGTGGAGCTTGGTTATAAGCTCGAAGGAACAGAATCCATTTTGGAGGTTGCTGTAACCACAGACTATCCGGCATCTCAATTAGCAGGGGATATGAGTGAACTGATGAAAGAAAATTCCGGGGAAATACCGCTTGTGGATAATCATGAGGAAGGAATTTATATTACCGGCATTATGGAAGATGTGCTTATGCTGGTGTTCATTCGTGAGGATGGAGAAGGTCAGACCTATGTTTTAAGTGTATATACAGTAGATACGGATAACGCACTGGATATTACGAATGGAATTATTTCCGACTTCCTTGCAAGCGGAATCGCCGGATATGCAGCACGTACGGAATACGGAGAAGCCATTACCGAACTGAATACGGATGAATTATACTATACAATTCCCGATGGTTATTCGTGCACCTATACCTGTGAATACTTCAGCTACTTTGATAACGGAGAGTATCAGGCTACACTGTATGAAGATCAGGATGAAGAACTGGAGCGTTTCTTTGATGGAGAAACGGATACCTATTTTGAAACTTATCAGTTAGAAGAGATTGGAACGTTGGACAGTTCCTATGGCACCATTCATATTGTGGAAGGCGAATTCGATGGCGTTTACCAGTATTTTGCAGCCAGTGAAGATGGAACGGTAACGATGACATTTACTTCGAATTATGCAGACCCGATGACGTTAGAGGAATGTGAGCAGCTTATCCGGAGCTTTATTTCATAGAGCAACGAGTATGATTTGGTATTGGAGAGATAGGAAAAAAGATTAATTACTTGTGAATTATCTGTAGTGATACCGGGAGGATAGCAATGAATCATCCGATTGAAGAGATTATCCTGGCTTCGGGTTCGCCGCGGCGGAAGGAATTACTGCAACGGATTGGGATTCCATTCCGGGTAGTGAAAAGTGAATGTGAAGAGATTACAACGAAGAAAGAGCCGTGTGATGTGGTGATGGAGCTGTCACAGCAAAAGGCCTTTGATGTATATTCAAAATTAAGTGAAGCAGAGCGGAGAGGCAGGCTGGTTCTTGGAGCTGACACGATTGTTGCAATTCACGGAAGGATTCTTGGCAAGCCAAAGGATCAGCAGGATGCCATTTCCATGCTGCAGGAGCTGAGTGGAAAAATTCATCATGTTTATACCGGTGTTACTCTTTTATGGGAGGATGCGTCGGGACAGATGAAGCGGAATACGTTTTATGAGGATACAGAGGTTGAAATGTATCCGATGAGCATGCAGGAGATTGAGAATTATGTGGCAACCGGTGAACCGATGGACAAGGCCGGAGCCTATGCCATTCAGGGAGGCTGCGTGATTTATATCAAGGAAATCCGCGGAGAATACAGCAATGTAGTAGGACTTCCGGTGGCAAGACTTTATCAGGAATTAAGTCGTATGGAAAGCAATGAACAATCGGCTGATTCAGAATAAATAACGAAGAACAGGAGATGGAAAATGAGTTATTTACGGATCCGTGCGGCTGCCATAGAGGATGCTGCGGAATTACTGGAAATTTATAAACCTTACGTGGAACATACGGCAATTACTTTTGAATATGAGGTGCCGTCTGTGAAAGAATTCGCAGCGCGTATTACGAAGACCCTGCAGAAATATCCCTATCTTGTAGCAGAGTATGAGGGAAGATTCATTGGATATGCCTATGCCGGTGCATTTAAAGAACGTGCTGCCTATGACTGGAGCATCGAGACCTCTGTGTATGTGCGTGAGGATATGAAACGCATGGGAGTTGGCAAGGCTTTATATGCTGTGCTGGAGGAATGTCTCCGCAAGCAGCATATCCTGAATGTAAATGCCTGTATTGCTTATCCGGAAGAAGAGGATGAACATCTGAATGCAGACAGCGTGCGTTTTCACAAAAAAATGGGCTATTCAATGGTGGGAGAATTCCATCGGTGCGGATATAAGTTCAGGACCTGGTACAATATGGTCTGGATGGAGAAGCTGCTTGGTGAGCATTTAAAGGAGCCGCTTCCAGTCATTCCTTTCCGTGCGGATATGATCCCATAAAGACACAATAGATATATACAGGGCAATTCGTGGATATCAAGTCAGGGGCAAAATACCTTTTGGACCTGACATCAATAGCATTAATGATAAAGCTTCAGAAAGGAAACAACTGTACATCAACACAGTTAAGGGAGACAGAACATGGCACATATTGAGAAATGGATTAACATCGAAGAAAATGGAATTTATCTCGTTTTCGGCGTGACCGAAGAGAATCAGTTGAAGTTCCTTCATTTTTCTTCCAAACCGTTTGAAGGGCTTAACGAGAGCGAATTATTTATGAAGGAGGGCTTCCAGCTTGTCCAGGTGAACTTTTCCGGCTATAACCGGCCTTATGAGAAGCACGGAAACAAGCATATCGTAACCGCACCCGGTTATCTGCTTACCTTTGTGGAGCTGAAGGACGAGCGTAATGAGACTGGCCGTAAGCTTACCTTTATCCAGAAGGATGAGATGACCGGAGCCAAAGTGATTACCTATTGGCAGTTTTATCAGGGAACCTCTGTGATCCGCATGTACAATGAAGTAATTAACGAAGGCTCTGAGGAGCAGACGTTAGAGTATCTTTCCTCCTTCTATTATCTTGGAATTGAAAAGGAAGGAAAGCTAAGCTCTGACGATAAGATGAGCCTTACCTATGCCTGTCACGGATGGCAGAAGGAAATGAATTTCCGGACGAATACCTTCCCGGAGCTTGGATTCGGACAGACCCAGCCGACCGTATGCCAGAGAACCTCTGTTACCTTTGAGTTGACCAATACCGGAAACTGGTCTACGAAGAAATACCTGCCGATGGGATATCTTGAAAATTCCGAAGCTGATACTTCTCTTTTCTGGCAGATTGAGCATAATGGCTCCTGGCACGCAGAAATCAGTGATGTCAACAATCATTTTTATGTGGCACTGAGCGGTCCGACCGAAGTACAGTCTCACTGGTTCAAGCAGTTAAAGCCCGGTGAAAGCTTTACCTCTGTTCCGGTTGCAGTCGGTGTATCGGAAGGATGCTTTGATACGGCCATGGGCGAGCTTACCAAGTACCGCCGTATGATCCGCCGTCCGAATAAGGATAATGAGAACCTTCCGGTTATCTTTAACGATTATATGAACTGTCTGTTCGGTGATCCGACAACCGAAAAGGAGCTTCCGCTGATTGATGCGGCAGCAGCTATGGGTTGTGAATATTATGTCATTGACGCGGGCTGGTATGCGCCCGGCGAATGGTGGGACAGTGTTGGTGAATGGCAGCAGTGCTATGAGCGTTTTCCGAACGGCATCGAGGAAGTAACCGATTATATTCGTGAAAAGGGCATGGTTCCCGGTGTATGGTTAGAGCTTGAGGTTATGGGAATTAACTGCGAGAAGGCAAAGAGCGTTCCAGATGACTGGTTCTTTATCCGCCATGGGAAAAGAGTCTACGACCGCAGCAGATATCAGCTTGACTTCCGTAATCCGGCAGTCATTGATCATGTCAATGAGGTCATTGACCGTGTGGTGAATCAGTATGGTGTCGGTTATATCAAGATGGATTATAATATTGAACCCGGAATTGGTACAGAGCTTTATGCGGACAGTGTCGGACAGGGGATGCTGGAGCATGAAAGAGCATACCTGAAGTGGCTTGACGGTGTATTTGAGAAGTATCCGGATCTGGTGATCGAAAACTGTTCCAGCGGTGGTCTGCGTACCGATTATGCAATGCTTGCAAGATACAGTATCCAGTCTACCTCGGATCAGGAGGACTACCGCAACTATGCAACCATCGCAGCAAATGCCGGAGCGGCACTTACTCCGGAGCAGGCAGCAATCTGGTCCTATCCGCTTAAGGATGGTGATGAGGAAGAGACGATTTACAATATGGTCAATGCACTCCTGCTTCGTATCCACCAGAGCGGTCATCTGGCACAGCTTTCCAAAGAGCGTCATGCTTTGGTAAAGGAGGGCATAGAATATTATAAATCCATTCGTCAGGATATTAAAAAAGCACTTCCCGTATGGCCGAATGGCTTTGCAACGAGTCTGGATCACTTTTTATGTGCCGGATGGAAGGTAGAAGGAAAGAGCTATCTGGCGGTATGGAGAAGATATGGAGAGACCTCTGAGTATGATATACCGCTTGAAAAGTTTACAGAGGGAAAACCTGTAAAGGAAGTAAGGCTTGCTTATCCGAAGGAAAGCTTAAAGGAACATGTGTCCTATGAAGTATCTGAAGATCAGCAGCTTCATGTAAGCTTCAAAGAACCGGTAATGGCAAGAATTTTTGAAATCCGTTAACGGCTGAGGCATACCTTAATACATATAGTCAGCAGATTATTCAGGCAACGGATGATTCAGACAAAGGAGAGAAAGGAAAGGGCAGATGAAAAACAAACAAAACCTGTTTCAGAGACTGTTGGCAGTAATGATGCTGGTGCTTGTGATGGCGTTCAGTACACAGACTACGGCAAAGGCCGGATTCGGCGATTTCAATGATTATGACAGCAGCAGTGACTGGGACAGCAGTGACAGTTGGGATTCTGACTGGGGAAGCAGCGATTATGACAGCTATGACTATGATTATGATGATGACGGTGGCAGCGGGGAATTCAGTCCGATTGCCATTGTTATTGGGTTGATTATCGTTGTTTATTCCATTATTGAGAGCACCAGGAAGAAGAATAAGAAGACATCGGGAACAGCAACACAGAGAGCACCTCAGTATCGTGCGCCGGCACCTGCACCTGCGGATCAGACAGAAGCAATCAGTCAGCAGATCAAGGCGAAGGATCCGCTATTTACTGCACAGGATTTCCTGGCGTTTGCAGGCGATGTTTATATGGATATCCAGAGTGCGTGGGAGAAGCGTGATCTGACACCGGTTCGTGCAGTACTGCATCAGAATCTGTACCAGCAGACCGAGAAACAGATTCAGAAGAAAATACAGGATGGTGTGGTGAACCATTTAGAGAGAATCAGTGTAAACAAATCCTATCTGATGTCCTATCATACGGATGAGAAGTATGAATATCTGGATGTATATCTGGCAGCCAGCATGATTGATTATCAGGTAAAGGAAGCAACCGGAGAGATTCTGTTCGGAGATAAAACAACCAGATGGAACATGCAGTACAAGATGACCTTTATGAGATCTGTAGGCAGTCTTACCAAAGATGCCAAGGATAAAGAAAAGGGTCTGGTATGTCCGAACTGTGGAGCACCTTTAACCGGAACCTCATTCGGTAAGTGTGAATACTGTGGAAGCATTGTCACAACGGGTGCCTATGACTGGGTATTGTCAGCATTTACGGCAATTAAGTAATACAAAGCCGCCAGGATGGGCTGTCAGTATTTATTCGTAGTATTTCCTTCGCAGTATTTATTTCAAAAAGTTGTTGACAATTTCTACAAAAGGTTTTATTGTTAGTAACAACAAATAAATAGTGCTTCAAACCTAAGAGAAAGAGGAGTAGGCTTTTGAAACTATCACAGAGAGCTGTCGTATGGTGGAAGACAGTATAGGGACAATTGTTGAATGGGCTTTCGAGGACGGTCCGAACTTACAGTAGGCACCGGCGGGATTCGCACCCGTTATCATGGCGACATGTATGATAGTGCATGGAGGAAAGGATGAAAGAAATCATTTATATTTTAACAGACTTTCATCGAAGTTGAGTGGCACCGCGTTAATTGATTATTACCGCCTCAAGTTTATCTTGAGGCGGTTTTTTGTTTTTGTAAACCGGTCTCAAAACTATCAGAACCAAATCATTTATTTTTGAGAACGCCAAAGAGCGTAGAGAGGAGTAACTTATGAAGAAACAGTTATTAGCAGCAGTTCTTTCCGCAGCCATGATTTTAGGACTTACCGCGTGTGGTGGTACTTCCACACAGACTCCGGCAGCAGACACCGCAGCTGCAGCAGAAGAAACATCGCAGGCAGCAGATACCGGAACGGCAGATACAGAAGCAGCAGAAGATACAGAGGTAAGTAAAGATGCCACAGCAGCCGATGCTGCCTATACGATTGGTATTTCCCAGTTTGCAGAGCATGGTTCCTTAGACAACTGCCGTGAAGGATTCCTGGCAGGACTTGAGGAGGAGGGTATTATAGAAGGTACGAATATCACCGTTTTATTTGACAATGCACAGGCTGACACCGGAACAGCAAGTACCATTTCCGATAATTATGTTTCCAAGAAGGTAAACTTAATCTGTGCTATTGCAACGCCGAGTGCAATGAGCGCTTATAACTCCACGATGAATACGGACATCCCGGTAATTTATACTGCAGTATCTGATCCGGTTGGTGCAGGTCTTGCAAACGCAGATGGAAGCCCGGTTGGTAACATTACCGGTACTTCTGATGCACTTGCAGTTGATGCACAGCTTAAGATGATCCGTGAAATTCTTCCGGATGCAAAGAAGATCGGTATTCTGTATACAACAAGTGAAGCTAACTCCGTAAGTACGATTGAACAGTATAAAGAAGCTGCAGGAAGCTATGGATTTGAAATCGTGGATTCCGGTATCAATACCATCGCAGATGTTGATCTGGCAGCAGCAGACCTGGTAACAAAGGTAGACTGCATTACAAACCTCACCGATAACACGGTTGTATCTGCTCTTCAGACCGTAATTGCAAAAGCAACCGATGCCGGTATTCCGGTATTTGGATCTGAAGTAGAGCAGGTAAAAGCAGGCTGTGTTGCTTCCATGGGTCTTGAGTATTTTGAATTAGGAAAGCAGACCGGACATATGGCAGCAAAGGTATTAAAGGGTGAGGCAAAGGCATCTGAAATGAATTACGAAGTAATCAGCGAGCCCAGCCTTTATGTCAATACGGCTGCAGCAGATAAAGTAAGCCTTGCCTTAGATGATGACTTCGTAGCATCTGCTTATGAGAAGTTTGATGAAATTATTGTAGAGTAATGGGCGAATACAGGTAACTATTCAGTACAGGTCGAAGCATTTACTGCCAAGACCGTAAGAAAATGATTCAGTAATGCAAAATCCCATCGGCGAAGCCGATTTGGAATGGATTTTGCATCGTAACTGTGAAGGTACTGAACAGTTACGAATACAGATTGTTTGGGGAGGAAGAAACGTGTCGTTATTATTAAGTGTATTTGAACAGGGTATGATTTACGCCATCATGGCGTTGGGTGTCTATATCACCTATAAGATACTGGATTTCCCGGATCTGACGGTAGATGGAAGCTTTCCGATGGGAGCAGCGATTACCTGTATCCTGATTTCCAAAGGAATGAATCCGCTGCTTACACTGCCCATCAGCTTTGCAGCAGGTGTTCTTGTTGGAATCCTGACAGGTGTGATCCATGTAAAGCTGAAGGTAAGGGATCTGCTTTCCGGTATCATTATGATGACTGCCCTTTATACGGTGAACTTAAGGATAGCGGGACGTGCCAATCTTCCCATTTATACCAATGAAACCATTTTTGATAATAGCCTTGTGAACAGGATTTTCCCGGAAGCCATGCGACCGTACCAGACCGTTATAATCATTCTTATTTTTACCCTGATTGTAAAGTATCTGTTGGATGCTTACCTTCATACGAAGTCGGGATTCCTGCTTCGTGCCGTGGGGGATAATGACATGATTGTTACTTCCCTCGGTGTAGACAAGGGACTTGTAAAGATTGTCGGACTTGCGATTGCGAACGGACTGGTTTCCCTTGGTGGATGTGTTTACGCACAGCAGCAGCGTTATTTTGATGTTTCCATGGGAACCGGAACCGTAGTCATCGGTCTGGCAAGTGTAATCATCGGAACAAGCATATTTAAGAAGATTACCTTTATGCGGGTAACCAGCAGTGTTGTGATTGGTTCCATCATTTATAAGGGATGTGTCGCATTAGCATTACGCCTTGGACTCCCTTCTACCGATTTGAAGCTGATTACCGCAGTGTTATTCCTTGTGATCCTTGTAGTCAGCATGGATCACAACAAAAGCGCGAAGATTAAAGAAACCGCAGATAGTAAAGAGGAGACTGCACAGGGAGGTACGGAAGCATGATCGAGTTAAAGAATATTCATAAATATTATAATCCGGGCTCCGTAAGTGAACTTTGCCTGTTTCAGAATTTTTCTCTTGAAATTCCGGATGGGGATTTCGTAGCAGTAGTCGGAAGTAACGGTTCCGGTAAAACCTCCCTGCTCAATATTATCTGTGGAACGATACCGATTGATTCCGGAGATATTATAGTAAATGGAACTTCCATCGTTGGGAAAAAGGATTACCTGCGTCACAGAAGCATCGGCCGGGTATATCAGGATCCGTCAAAGGGTACCTGTCCTTCCATGACCATACTGGAAAATCTGTCGCTTGCTGACAATAAAGGAAAGCCTTATAACCTAGGAAAAGGGATAAACAAAGCAAAGCTTGAACAATATAAGGAGCTTTTAAAGAAGCTGAATCTTGGATTGGAGGATAAGCTGTATACACAGGTAGGATCCTTATCCGGTGGACAGCGTCAGGCACTTGCCTTACTCATGTCGACGATGACGCCGATTGAGTTTTTGATTCTGGATGAGCATACAGCAGCACTTGATCCGAAGACCGCAGACCTTATTATGGAGCTTACCGACCAGATAGTGAAGGAAAAGAAGGTTACGACCATTATGGTTACCCACAACCTCCGCTATGCGGTGGAATACGGAAACCGTCTCATCATGATGCATCAGGGAGAAGCAATTATTGATAAGTCCGGTGAGGATAAAAAGGCACTTTCCACCGAGGATATTATGAGTACGTTTAACAGAATCAGCGTAGAGTGTGGTAATTAACAGTTTCAAATATAAAAATCAGGATATGTCTGTGTGTCTGCACACAAAGATGTATCCTGATTTTTTGTAACGGAATAATTACGATTTTTATGAACGGAGCAGAGCTATTTCCTGAATTGCATATTATATAATTCCGCATAGATCCCGTTCTTTGCAAGCAGTTCCTCATGGTTTCCGCTTTCTGCGATGCCATTTTCCGTAAGAACCAGAATGCGTTCTGCATTCCGGATGGTAGATAATCGATGGGCAATAACCAGAGTGGTACGGTTTTTTGCGAGCTTTTCCAGGGATTCCTGTACTACTTTTTCACTTTCATTATCGAGTGCAGAAGTGGCTTCATCAAAAATAAGAATCGGGGGATTCTTTAAGAAAACCCTGGCAATGGACAGACGCTGCTTCTGCCCGCCGGAAAGCTTGATTCCACGCTGGCCGATATAGGTATCATATCCGTCCGGAAGATTCATAATAAACTCATGGGCATTGGCATTACGGGCAGCCAGGACAATTTCTTCATCCGAAGCGTCCGGACGTCCATAACGGATATTATCCATTACTGTACCGGCAAAGAGGTATACATCCTGCTGGACAATACCAATATTATTACGAAGGCTTCGCATTGTGAAATCACGGACATCCCGTCCGTCAATCAGAATCTGGCCTTCTGTAACCTCATAAAACCGGGGAATTAAGCTGCATAAGGTGGATTTCCCGACACCCGAGGTACCGACAAGTGCAATATATTCGCCTTCTTTGATGTGAAGGTTAATATGGGAAAGAACAGCCTCTGTGGTATCCTCATATTGAAAGCTGACATTTTGAAAGGTAATATCGCCCTTTGCGTTTTTTAATTCAATGGCCTTCGGGCGATCCACAATATCCGGACAAACGTTAAGTATTTCAAGGAATCTGGTATATCCGGAGGCACCATTCTGGAACTGTTCGGTAAAGCTGATGAGCTTTTTAATCGGTTCTGTAAAGTTGTTAATATAAAGCAGGAACGTAATCAGATCCGTAACGGAAATGATGGATCTGGTAATAAAGAAAGCACCGGATGCAATTACAATGACATTAATAAGTGTGGTAAAAGCACCAAGTCCGGAATTATAAAGTCCCATATATCGATAGCTTTCTTTTTTGCTTTCCACAAACCGGTCGTTTCCCTTTTTAAACTTTGAAAGCTCAATATCTTCATTGGCAAAGGACTTTACAACACGGATTCCTGACAGATTATCTTCAATCTGTGCGTTGATATCTGCGATACGTGCACGATTCTTTACGAAGGCCTTTTTCATTTTAATATTGAAATAAAAGGCGTAAAGAAGCATAATAGGTACAATGGCAAATGCAATCAATGCAAGCTGCCAGTGAATGGATAAGAGAATACTGAAGGAACCAATCAGCTTAATGATGGAAATAACAATATCTTCAGGGCCATGATGATAAAGTTCGCTGATTTCAAATAAATCATTGGTAACACGGCTCATGAGCTGCCCGACTTTCTGGTTATCAAAGAAACTGAAGGACAGCTTCTGATAATGGGAGAAGATTTCGTTTCGCATGTCATATTCCATTTTGGCGCCCATGATGTGGCCATAATAAGCAATGAAATAATTGCAGTAAAATTCAAGAGCAATCAGTCCCAGCATTAACAAAGACAGCTTCAGAATGAGCTGCAGGGCTTCATCTGCAGCCCGGTAGATGACATCACTTGTAATATACCGTATAATAAGGGGCAGTATGAGTGTAACGCCTGCACCGATACAGGCAAACAGCATATCGGAGAAGAAAAGTCTCTTATATGGCTTATAATAAGAAAAGAATTTCTTCCAAAAATATTTTTTACTGATAGAATTTGTAGTCTGGTTTGTATTTGTAGTTTTCATAGGAGTTAGTCTAGCACAGAAGAAAAAGGAAATCAATGCCGGTTATTTCATGAAACAACCGGAAAGATTTTGTATTGTGACCGTGAATACGGAATGGATGTCCGGTGAATAGGATAAGGGGAATCTATGAATTATATTGTACTTGATTTAGAATGGAATCAGAGTAATACCGGTGATGAAGAGGAAGTAAAACAGATTCCTTTTGAAATCATTGACTTTGGGGCAGTTAAACTGAATAACAGGGATGAAATGCTTGATGAATTCAATCAGCTTGTGAAACCCCAGGTATATCAACATATGCATCATATCACCAGTAAGATTATTCATCTTCATATGAAGGATCTGCAAAAGGGTCGTCCTTTTCCGGAGGTCATGCAAGAGTTCCTTGACTGGTGCGGAGAAGATTATATTTTCTGTACGTGGGGACCGTTGGATTTGTTTGAACTGCAGCGGAATATGAAGTACTATCATATGGATCCGTTAGCCTCTGCACCGATCCGTTTCTTAGATGTACAGAAGCTGTTCAGTATCCGGTATGAGGATCGTAAGCTGCGCCGGAGCCTTGAATTCGCCATTGATTTTCTTCATATTGACAAGGATGTTCCGTTTCACCGTGCGTTCAGTGATGCGTATTATACCGCCAGAATTCTTGCGAAGATTGAACCGGAGATCCGGGTTAATTATTCGTTTGATACCTATATTCTTCCGAAAACCCATGAAGAAGAGATCCATGTGCTTTTTCCGGATTACATGAAGTATATTTCCCGTGAGTTTGAAGATAAGCAGGAGGCTCTGGCAGATCATGAGGTCATCAGCACGAAATGTTATCTCTGTCATAAGAATCTGCGAAAGAAAATTCGCTGGTTTACACCAAACGGGAAGCATTATTACAGCGTTTCCGAATGTCCGGTGCATGGTCTGATGAAGTCCAAAATCCGGATCCGCAGGTCGGAGGATGATAAGATTTATGTGGTGAAAACCTCGAAGTTCATTACAAGTGAAGAAAGTGACCAGCTTGTGGAAAAGAGAGAAACGGCAAAGGAGCATCATAAGAAGAGTAAGTAAAAGTTACAGAAATTGGTATAATAGAAACAGAGGACCTAGAAATGAGGTCCTCTGTTTGATTTCCGGGTCCGTCTCCTGTAATGCTTCCGTTTCATACCATCAAACAGATTGTAATTGATGAACACGGAATGAATAAAGCTGATGAGGATCACAAGCAGGGCAAGGGCGAAAATCCAGATCATCACATAAAACACATTGATGATAATGGTTTTATCTAACAGTTCCACGGGACATAACGGGAAGAAAATCCGTTTTGCCGGCGCACCGCTATAGCCTTCTGTGCTTAATAAATCAACCGTGGCTGATCCTAAATAAGCACCGTGGTAGCTGTAATTAATGATGGCTATTTCCTGGTCATTATCCGTATCATACGAAACTTCCGAATCCAGATCATCAAAAGTAATCGTTTTTGGCAGGATCAGATAGCTGCTTTCATTTAATCCAAGAAGCTGCGTGGAATTTCCTAAAATATCTGTGGAATTATGAAAGAAGCTGGAGCTTTTGATCGAATACTTTGTCTCATTTTCTGCAATATTTACAAGAGAAAAATTCGTGAACCCGTAATCAAACAGCTTTACGGTATCATAAAACTGATTCGGCGACTCTTCCTTCAGGATGACACAAATCAGGCGCATATCATTTCTTTCTGCGCAGGTGACAAGGGTCTGTCTGGCCTGTTCGGTGTACCCGGTTTTACCACCCTTAATTCCTTCATAAGCAATTTCTCCGGAAATGAGCTGGTGCTTATTACGGATGTAGAAATCATCCGGCTGGGTTTTGGTTGCTTCAAAATGATAATTACCGGTATTGCCAATCTTTGCAAGCTGTTCATTCTGGAAAAAGGCTCTGGCAATCAGGGCTAAGTCATGTGCAGTGGTGTAGTGGTTTTCGTCATGCAGACCGTGTGGGTTCACGAAATGGGAATTCGTACAGCCCAGCTCTGCAGCCTTTTCGTTCATCATGTCGGCAAAGGCATCAATCGAGCCTGCGATGTGTTCAGCAACTGCATTTGCGACTTCATTCGCGGATCCGACAAGAATTCCGTACAGACATTCACGCAGGGTCATGGATTGTCCGGGATCAATGCCAATGTTGGAGCTTCCGGATTCAAGACTGAATACGGCATCATGGGAAAAGGTGATGACCTCGTCCATGGAGCAGTTCTCAACAGCAATCAGGCAGGTAAGAATCTTGGTGGTACTTGCAGGGTAAAGCTTTTCATCCATATTTTTGGCATAAAGAACCGTACCGGTGTTGGCCTCTAACAGATAAGCAGCTTCTGCACCAAGATCCGGACCGGTTGGCCAGTTGGCGATTTCATTGGTCTGAACCGGAAGGGATTTGCGCGCTTCCGCTTCCTCGTTATAATCGGCAGAGGCAGAAGGGGCAGCCAGAGCCGTCGCAGAATATGAAATTAACAATCCAAGCACAAGCAGGAAAGTAAGAAAACGTTTCATTCAAAAACTCCTCGTAAATAGAAATTGCTCCGTAACAGAATTATTGCCTTTTTATCATACATCATTTCCGGATTTATATGAAGCTCTTATTTTTTTCAGGTGTAAAAATTTTGTAAAAGTTACCTATTATATGTGATTACTGCTTGACAAAGACAGTCAATATATGTTAGAAAAGATAAGTCTTAACAAGATATTAAAATTTATTAAGAAAACATAAAGACAACCACTTACCATGAACGAAGAAGTTTATGGCAACGGAGTGGTATTTTTTATGTAAAGAAGGAGGAGTAAAATGGCTCAGATATTAGCAGTAATCATCTTTGTGGCAATGTTTGCGCTGATCGTGACAGAAAAGATCGAGCGTCACATCGTAACACTGGTATGTGGTCTTCTGGTGCTGGTTCTTGTATTTGGATTAGTAATGCACAGTCCGGCGGCAATTTGGGAGACACTGAATCTTCGTGCGATTTTTACATTAAGTTTCTGGTATCCGGCAGGACAGGGTGGCGAGGCCTCTGCAGGAATCAACTGGGAAACCATTATCTTCATCGCCGGCATGATGATCATGGTAGAAGGAATGGGAAATGCAGGATTCTTCCGCTGGTTATGCATGCGGATTGCAAAGGCTGTTAAGTATAAGACCATTCCGATCTTCATTACATTTATGTTAATGGCAAGCTTCCTGTCCATGTTTATTGACAGTATTACCGTTATTCTGTTCCTGGCAGCAGTTACCGTAGAGCTTGCACAGCTGTTGAAATTCAATCCGGTTCCGGTTATCCTGTCAGAGATTTTTTGTGCAAATTTAGGTGGATCCGCAACAATGTGTGGAGATCCCCCAAATATTATTATCGGAACCTCCCTGGGATATTCTTTTGCAGACTTTATTACACATACCGGACTCATTGCCGGCGTATGCTTAATATTATCTCTGATTTACTTTTATGCGATTTTCCACAAACAGCTTGTACAGAAGGAAACACTTGACATTGCAAGCTTTCCGGAGCCGAAGGAAGCTATTGCAAGCAAGAGTAAATTTACTATCAGCTGCATCATTTTTGCATGTGCGGTTGTTATGCTGATTACTCATGCTCAGACGGGCTTAAGCGTTGCATTTATTGGCTTATTTATTGCAATTGTAACCTTGATTACTTCCGGAAAAGACAGTATGATGTTATTAAAGAAGGTAGATTACAAAACACTGTTATTCTTCGTTGGACTATTCGTTGTAGTAGGTGGTCTGGAACAGACCGGAATCCTGCAGATTATTGCAGAATTTATTGGAAATATCAGTGGTGGTAATATCAAACTGATGATTGCGATTATTATCTGGGTTTCTGCTTTTGCAAGCGCCTTTATTGACAATATTCCTTTTGCAGCTACCATGATCCCGGTTATCCGGAGTCTTGCAGCAATGGAAGGTGTGGACTTATCTACCCTTGCATGGGCATTGTCCATGGGTACAGACATTGGTGGAAGCGGAACACCGATTGGCGCATCTGCGAACGTTGTAGGTACCGCTGTGGCAGCAAAGGAAGGTTATCCGATTGGATGGGGCAAGTATTGTAAGGCCATGGCACCTGCCACAATTATGGTAGTTTTCGTTTCCATGATTATCATTTTTGTAAGATATCTGTAAATCAGACAGAACAAGGAGGGATACCGTATGGCAGAACAGATTATTATTGCGATTGGCCGTGAATTCGGAAGCGGCGGACATGAAATCGCTGAGAAGCTTTCCGAACTTTATGGAATTAAGCTGTATGATAAGAATATCCTGCAGAACATTGCAGAGGCTAAGAATGTTGATGTGGCAAGCTATGAGAAATATGATGAAGTTCCTAAAAAGATGATCTTTTCCAGAACCGTTAAGGGACTTTCCAATTCCATGGAGGAGAACATCGCACAGCTGCAGTTCCGTTATCTGGAAGACAAGGCAAATGCCGGAGAGTCTTTCGTTGTTGTCGGACGTTGTGCAGAAACCATGCTGAAGTATCATCCGGCACTGGTATCCATCTTCGTATTGAGCGACTGGGATGCGAAGGTAGAGCGTATTATGAGGATCTACGAGCTTACCAGGGAAGAAGCTGAAAGCTTCATCTTCCGTAGTGACCGTAAGCGTAAGGATTATCATAATTATTACTGCAAGATCAAGTGGGGCGATTCCAGAAACTATGACGTGTGTGTAAACAGCAGCAGGCTTGGTGAGGAAGAGACCGTACTGATGCTCAAAGAGTACATCGATAAGAGAATCGCACACAGGGCTAAGAAATCATGAGATTAAGAAATATTGCAGGATCCAGGGATGTGATTGCCGAAAGCGAATGGGTAATTCAGGAGCCCTGTTCACAAAAGGGTAAATGGACAGAAGTATTCGGAAATGATCATTCAATCCGCATAGAGATTGGTATGGGAAAGGGAAAATTCCTTCATGAACTGGCGAAGGAGAATCCGGAGATCAATTACATAGGAATTGAAAAGTATTCCAGTGTCCTGCTCCGTGCCATCCAGAAGATGGAAACAGATCCACTCCCAAACTTAAGGTTTATCCGCATGGATGCTGAAGAGATCAGTGAAGTATTTGCGGAAGAAGAAATTGACCGGATTTATCTGAACTTTTCGGATCCATGGCCAAAGGACCGGCATGCGAAACGTCGTCTTCCATCCAGAGAGTTCTTAAAGCGTTATGACACCTTTTTAAAGAAGGATGGCATTTTGGAATTTAAGACAGATAACCGGCCACTGTTTGATTTTGCAGTGGAGGAGCTGCCCTTTGCAGGATGGGAAGCAATCGTGATTACTTATGATCTGCATCATGATGAAGAGCTTGTGAAGGGGAACATTATGACGGAATATGAAGAGAAATTTTCCGCCATGGGGAACCCGATCTGCAAATATGTTATTCATCGTAAAAAATAATTCTAAAACAACCATTGACAATTGCGCCTAAAAAAGGTATGATTGTCAATGGTCGTATAACGGCGTGTGGCTCAGCTTGGTAGAGCGCTACGTTCGGGACGTAGAGGCCGCAGGTTCGAATCCTGTCACGCCGACTATAATGAAACAGCTTCTTCATAAATTATGAAGGAGCTGTTTTCGTATGTCCGCCATGTATATGAGAACATGAGCCAGTGGATCATGTTTGAGTAATGGCATTATTTACTTGTTAATTGAGATGATTACATTTATAATCAGATCAGGTGCTTCCATATTACGGCGGGCGGTTATTTTTAACTGTTACTGAGGGCAAACGTCTATCGGCAGCACCACTTTATGGATATAAAATAACATGGTAACTATTCAGAGCCATGTAAATTATGACAATATGAACGTCGAATGCATGCATTCGTAAGGCCATTTGGCATAATTTATATGGCGAAGTAATCACATGAGTAAAACTTAAGCTGCGTATAGCAGCGGTTTTACGAATGGGGGTCTGAATAGTTATATAACATGGAATATTTATGAAGTCAAATATAGGTGATTGGCATGGATGATCAGAAGGATAAGAAGCAGAATCAGGAAAATATAAATTCCGAGGCGAAACCGGAAACTACAGATTTTATGAAAGAGACGATCAAGCAGCGGCCTCTGAACCGGAAGAAGCTTCTGCGGAGAACGATAATTACGGCTTCCATGGCGGTGATTTTTGGTCTGATTGCGTGTGTGACCTTTTTGCTGTTGGAACCGGTAATCAGTAACCGGTTGTATCCGGAAGAGGAGCCGCAGACGGTTGTTTTTGTTGAGGAAACCAGGGAAGATGAAATTTTGCCGGAGGATATGCTCACGGAAGACCGGCTGGCAGATGAGGCTGAGAGCTCACCGGAGCCGACAACACCGGCTGCTTTGGAGGATTCCCAGATTGAACAGGTTTTGTCAGAGATGGAGCTTGGAGTAGAGGATTACCTGTCGTTATCCGGTGCAGTACGTGATGTTGCGAAAACCGCAGAGAATTCGATGGTGAAGGTTGTAGGAATCACCTCGGACAGAGACTGGTTTAATAATGAATATCAGAATGAAGATATTGTGTCCGGAGTGGTTGTGGCAGATAATGGCAGGGAAATTCTGATCCTTGCGAATTTAAAGAATATCAAGGGCGCGGAATTACTGGAAATTGTATTTGTAAATGGGGATACTTATGTTGCGGAGATCAAGCAGGAGGATCGTAACACGGGACTGGGAATTCTGTCCATTGTCAAGGCAAAGATGGCGCCTGCTACCATAGATGTTGCAAAGCCGGTCAGCATGGGAACCTCATCTAATGTGAATCTTCCGGGTAATCCGGTGATTGCCATAGGAAGTCCGATGGGGGTTGAGAATTCGATCAGCATTGGCGTTGTCACTTCATCCGGAAATGCGGTGCATCTTCCGGATGCCACCTATAAGTGGATTGGAACCGATATCTACGGAAGTACCTCAGCGAGCGGTATTCTTATTAATCTGCGGGGGCAGTTAATCGGAATTATTGATATGACCTATAATGACGGTGATATGAAGAATCTTATCAGCGGAATCGGAATTTCCGAGCTTAAGAAGCTGGTGGAGTGCCTTTCCAATGATAAAGCAATTGCTTATCTGGGAGTTTATGGCATGGATGTACCGGTGGATGCCCATGAGCAGATGCAGGTTCCGTTAGGGGCATATATTTATGAAACCGTTGTGGATTCTCCGGCTATGGAGGCAGGAGTTCAGAGTGGTGATGTCATTACGAAGATAGGACAGACAGAAATTACCTCCTATCAGGAACTGGTGAATGCACTATACCAGTTACGGCCGGATGCACAGGTAACCGTGACCTTGATGCGGCAGGGACCGGATGGCTATACAGAAATGGAAGTTAATGTGACATTAAAATAAAGCAACAGAAAGAGGTAGCATGATGAAATATTTAAAGGATTATAAGGATGGAGACCGTTTCTTTGACATTTATCTGTGTAAGCATAAGGTGTCCGCAGTAACCAAGAATGGCAAGCCATATGAAAGCGTGATCCTGCAGGATAAAACGGGAACAATTGACGGTAAGATCTGGGATCCGAACAGTGCAGGAATTGCAGATTTTGATGCATTGGATTACATAGAGGTCTATGGTGATGTAACGAGCTTTCAGGGCGCTTTACAGGTAAATGTAAAACGGATCCGTAAATGCCAGGAGGAAGAGGTGAATCCCAGTGATTATCTTCCGGTAAGTAAATATGATATTGAAGAAATGTATACGGAACTGCTGAAGTACATTCACAGCATTCAGAATCCATATCTGAAGCAGCTTCTTTCCAGGTTTTTTATTGAGGATGAAGGCTTTATTGCCGCCTTTAAGAAATCCTCCGCAGCTAAAACCGTACATCATGGCTTCGTAGGAGGTTTATTACAGCATACCTTAAGCGTAACCAGAATGTGTGACTATTACTGTAAGAATTATGAGAGACTGAACCGGGATCTGCTTTTAACCGCTGCAATCTGTCATGATATGGGTAAAATCAAAGAGCTTTCTGCTTTTCCGCAGAATGATTATACCGATGAGGGGCAGTTCCTTGGACATATCGTGATCGGTACGGAGATGGTTGGAGAGAAGATTCGTGAGATTCCGGGATTTCCTGTTGTTCTGGCAAGTGAGTTAAAGCATTGTATTCTGGCGCATCACGGAGAATATGAGTTTGGTTCACCGAAGAAGCCGGCAATCATGGAGGCAGTAGCTCTTAACTTTGCGGATAATACGGATGCAAAGCTGCAGACCTTTACTGAATTAATGGACAATACTACAGAAACCGGCTGGCTTGGCTTCAACCGGCTGTTTGATTCCAATGTTATTGGAACCAGGGTGGAGTAATCTGTACCATCCGGCAGCCTATGAGTGAAATAACCGGTTATTGTTCACATAGCAGCCGGGTACTTATTGTCAGGCTGCGTAAGAACATGATTCAGCAGTGAATCGTAACAATCGCGGAGCTGCTGCGTAAAATATGGGACAGGATCGAATCAACAGGGAAGAACGAAGAGATATGGATTTTCAGAAAAATCAACTGCTTACAACTGAGATTATCGATATAAGCACGGAGGGAGAAGGGATTGGCAAGGTAAACGGTTATCCCTTTTTCATTAAGGATACGATCATTGGCGATCAGGTAGAGATCCGTGCAATTAAATTAAAGAAGAATTACGGTTACGGAAGATTAGAGAAGGTGATTACACCTTCTCCTTTTCGTGTAACGCCGTCCTGCTGTTTTCACAGGCAATGCGGAGGATGCCAGATCCAGGCAATGAGCTATGAGCAGCAGCTTGCATTTAAACACAATAAGGTGCGGAATAATCTGCTTCGTATCGGTGGATTCGGGCCGGAGGAGCTTGACCGGATTATGGAGCCGGTTGTGGGAATGGAGGAGCCGTTTCGATATCGAAACAAGGCGCAGTACCCGATTGGCATGGATAAAGAGGGAAATCCGGTTGCCGGCTTCTATGCAGGGCGCACGCACAGTATTATTGCCAATACGGAATGCCTGCTTGGAGTAGATGAGAACAGGACGATTCTGGAAGCAATTTTGCAGTATATGAAGGAATATAGCATAAGCGCATATGAGGAGGCTTCCGGAAAAGGGCTGGTCCGCCATGTGTTAATCCGTAAGGGCTTTACCAGTGGAGAAATTATGGTGTGTCTGGTAATTAATCCGGAACACATGAAAGGCCGTACCGGGATAAGAGAGAAGAACAGCAAAAGGGAATGGCTGCCTCATCAGAAGGAGCTGATTGAACGGCTTGTGGCAATCCGGGGTATGACCAGTATATCTGTAAGCATTAATTGCGAGAAAACCAATGTCATTATGGGGACAGAAATTCATACACTTTGGGGAAAAGAGAGGATAACAGATACAATTTTCGTCCGTGATGTGGATAACTGCTTCGCACGTACCGGAGATGGCATTGCTTTTTCTATTTCACCTCTTTCCTTCTATCAGGTAAATCCGGTGCAGACAGAAAAGCTATACAGTCTGGCACTTTCCTATGCAGGACTTAGCGGTAAGGAATCCGTGTGGGATTTGTATTGTGGAATCGGAACGATTTCCCTGTTCTTAAGCGGAAGAGCATCAAAGGTCTATGGAGTGGAAGTCGTGCCACAGGCGATTGAGGATGCAAAGCAGAATGCAGCAAATAATGGAATCACTAATGCAGAGTTCTTTGCTGGAAAGGCAGAAGAGGTACTGCCGGGATTCTATGGAAGAAAAGATGCGGTATCCCATTCTGCAGGCAGCACGGAGCAGGGCAGGGAAGGCATGTTTCATCCGGATGTGATTGTCGTGGATCCTCCACGGAAGGGCTGCGATGAGATGTGTCTTGATACCATGCTTAAGATGGCCCCGGACCGGATCGTTTATGTGAGCTGCGACAGCGCAACGCTTGCCCGTGATCTCCGGATTCTGTGTGACGGCGGCTATGAATTGAAACGCGTCCGCCCGGTCGATATGTTTCCACAGACTGTGCATGTGGAGACGGTTGTACTATTGTTGAGAAAAGAGAAGTAAAAAGCCAGAACAAAACCAGTCCAAAAATGAGGAGAAGGTTATGATAACTAAAGTATATCCCATTGGAGAACTGCAGACATATAAATATGTTGTAATTTGTTCCCAGTATAAAGGGAAAATTCTTTTAAGCAGACACAAAATGAGAACCACCTGGGAAACGCAGGGAGGGCATATCGAAAAAGGAGAAACACCTTTGGAGGCAGCAAAACGCGAACTTTATGAGGAGTCCGGTGTTACGGATTATTATATTGCACCATTATGTGATTACTGGGCTGGAGACAGTGAGGGGACTGGCGCAAACGGTATGATATTTAAAGCAGTTATTCATAAACTGGGGGCTATTCCCGAAAGCGAGATGGCAGAGGTAAAGACATTTGACAGTTTGCCAGAGAAACTCACTTATCCTGCAATTACGCCGGAGTTATTTAGGTATTTGAAAGAGAACGGGAAAACATTATCTGTACCAATTGCGAAAATGTTGTTAAAAGAGGCGGCTTCCTGCAATCCCGGTCAATGGGAGCAGCACTGTAAGTTTACAGCGGAGGCAGCAGAAAAAATTGCACTGGAGTGTGAAGGACTTGACCCGGAAAAAGCATATGTTTTCGGATTGCTTCATGATATAGGCAGACGTTTTGGTGTGGCTCAATTAGCGCATGTATATAATGGGTATCATTATTTGCTGGAGCTTGGCTATCAAGAAGCGGCAAAAATTGCGCTTACGCATTCTTTTGTACATGGGAAAATTGAAAACTATTTGGGTAAGTTTGATATTTCAAAAGAAAAGCAGAAGGAATTAGTTTTATTGCTTCAAAAGACACAGTTTGATGATTATGATTACCTCATTCAGCTATGTGATGCAATTGCAGGAGCAGATGGAATTGTGTCGTTGGAGGAGCGGATGGAGGATGTTAAGAGCCGATATGGATATTATCCACAGGAAATGTGGGACAAAACTGTGGAATTGAAGCGGTATTTTGAGAATAAAATGCAGAAAAATCTGTATGACATTGTAAAGGGATAAGAAAATTGGTTTACTTATTTGCAAAAACAAGGATGATGTAGTTGCAGAATATGCTCTGGATGACATTTCACAGCCAATTGGGATTGCAGCATACGAACTGACAAAGGTACTTCGTGAAGAATTTAAAAGCAGCCTGCCGAAAGTGGAAGAAATCGAAAATGAATTATCTGAGTAAATTGGCTTACAAGCTGTAAGCCAATTTGCTTATGGCATTTGACCCTTATACAATTATGTTTAGATTATACTATAAAGCATGGGCGTTCGTAATGCACATATAAAATTCATTCATAAAATCCATGATAGATATCCTCCTCAATAAATTCTCCCGCGGAAGCGTTTCACATGATTGTCAACGGGGAATGTGGTGTATTTTCTCCAAGGCTGATGGAAGTATTCCGCAAGGTTCGTCCGCAGTTTGAAAAACTGGCCATTTCAGAATAAATAATAAATAATGGATGGAGCGTATAGGAGTCTTTTTACAGATATGTGGAAAAGTGTCAGACACATATTAAGAGATAACCTTAAGGCATGTACAAAATTACGTGCATTGAGCAAAATGGTTGACACTAAGCTATTATAAGTAGTACACTTTTATCGTAAACAACAGTAGGTGAACCATTTATAAAGTTCCCTGTTGATAATATTATTGTAAATTTCAGAAGGAGGTATATTTTCATGGCAGAAGCATGGAGAGGATTTGTGAAAGATGGCCATTGGGATGTAGACGTGAATGTGCGTAATTTCATTCAGAGAAACTACACACCTTATGATGGTGACGAGAGCTTTCTGGAGGGACCTACCGAAGCAACGGATAAGCTTTGGGGAAGACTTCAGGAGTTACAGAAGGAAGAACGTGAACATGACGGTGTTTTAGAGTGTGAAACAGAGGTTGTTTCCAGTCTTACCGCTTATGGTCCTGGTTACATTGATGAGTCTATGAAGGATCTTGAGCAGATCGTTGGTCTTCAGACAGACAAGCCGTTAAAGAGAGCATTCATGCCTTACGGCGGTATTAAGATGGCAGAAGAAGCTGCAAGCACTTATGGTTATGAAGTTAACCCTAAGTTCCACAAGATCTTCAACGATTATCATAAGACACACAATCAGGCAGTATTTGATGCATATACTGATGAGATGAAGGTTGCTCGTCATACTCATATCGTAACAGGACTTCCTGATACTTATGGTCGTGGACGTATCGTAGGTGACTACAGAAGAGTTGCTCTTTACGGTATCGATTTCCTGATCCAGAAGAAGACAGAAGACAAGAAGAACTGCGGTAACGGAACAATGACAGAAGACATTATCCGTTTAAGAGAAGAAATTGCTGAGCAGATCAAAGCCCTTAAGGGAATGAAGGAAATGGCCAAGATTTATGGCTATGATATTTCCGGTCCTGCTACAAACGCTAAGGAAGCTGTACAGTGGTTATACTTCGGATACCTTGCAGCAATCAAGACTCAGAATGGTGCAGCTATGTCCGTAGGACGTATCTCTACATTCCTTGATATTTATATTGAAAGAGACCTTAAGGAAGGTACCTTAACCGAGAAGGAAGCTCAGGAATTAATCGATCATATGACCATGAAGTTCCGTATGGTTAAGTTTGCTCGTATTCCTTCCTACAACCAGCTGTTCTCCGGTGACCCGGTATGGGCTACTCTGGAAGTTGCTGGTATCGGAATGGATGGTCGTCATATGGTTACCAAGAACGACTATCGTTTCCTTCATACTCTTGAGAACATGGGACCGAGCCCTGAGCCGAACTTAACTGTTCTTTACTCCAGTGCTCTTCCTGAGAACTTCAAGAAGTATGCAGCTAAGATTTCCGTAACGACATCTTCCATCCAGTATGAGAACGATGATGTTATGAAGCCGATCTGGGGCGATGACTACAGCATCTGCTGTTGTGTATCCGCTACACAGACTGGTAAGGAAATCCAGTTCTTCGGTGCTCGTGCTAACCTTGCTAAGTGCTTACTTTACGCTATTAACGGTGGTAAGGATGAGAAGCATCTTGATAAGGAAGGCAAGCATATGCAGTGTGGTCCTGAAATCGCACCGATTACTTCCGAATATCTTGACTTCGACGAAGTTATGCATAAATACGATATCATGCTTGACTGGTGTGCAGCTCTGTATGTAAACATCCTGAACCTGATTCACTATATGCATGATAAGTACTACTATGAAGCAGCTGAGATGGCTCTGATTGATACTGATGTAAGAAGAACATTCGCTACCGGTATTGCAGGTCTGTCCCACGTAGCAGACTCCCTGTCCGCTATTAAGTATGCTAAGGTTAAGGTTATCCGTGATGATCAGGGTTGCGCAATCGACTTCAAGACCGAAGGCGAATTCCCTAAATATGGTAACGATGATCCGAGAGCTGATGAATTTGCTGTATGGCTTCTTAAGACCTTCATGGAGAAGATCAAGAAGAACCAGACTTACAGAAATTCCGAGCCTACAACCTCTATCTTAACCATTACTTCTAACGTAGTATATGGTAAGGCTACCGGTGCTCTTCCGGATGGCAGAGAAGCTTACAAGCCTTTCGCTCCTGGTGCTTCACCGTCTTACGGTGCTGAGCAGAGCGGTCTGCTTGCTTCCCTGAACTCTGTAGCTAAGCTGCCTTATGAGTATGCTCTGGATGGTATTTCCAATACACAGACCATGGCTCCTTCCGCTCTTGGACATGACCTTGATGAGCAGAAGAATACTCTGGCTGGCGTTCTCGATGGATACTTTGATCGTGGTGCTCATCACCTTAACGTTAACGTATTCGGTACCGAGAAGTTGTTAGATGCACAGGCACATCCTGAGAAGCCTGAATACGCTAACTTCACCATCCGTGTATCTGGTTACGCTGTTAAGTTCATCAGCCTGACCAAGGAACAGCAGGATGATGTTATCGCAAGAACCTGCCATAAGCATCTTTAATTTTAACAGGTTTCAGTGATCATTGATTAAATTGGGGTCGGGCAGTTGTCCGGCCCCTGTTTAGTGTAGCAGGTAGAGCAGAGCATTTAAAAGAATCGAGCCGCAGGCGAAGATTGAATTTAGTGCGAACCATACCTGGACACTTAATGAGAACAACCCTCAATAAATAAGATTATAATACGTGTAAACAGTTCATACTATAAATATCAGCCGTTGCTGAACAGTCACAATAAATTTAACCCCGCAGCTGCCGGTACGGCAGAGAATGGAGATTATTACGATGATTAAAGGTAGAATTCACTCATTAGAATCCTTTGGAGCAGTTGATGGCCCGGGGATCCGTTATCTTATCTTCCTGAAGGGATGTAATATGCGCTGTCAGTACTGTCATAATGTGGATACCTGGAATCCGGAGACGGATAATTTGCAGACTGCGGATGAACTTTTGGATAAAGCAGAACGTTTCCGCAGCTATTGGGGTAAGCAGGGTGGAATTACCGTCAGTGGTGGAGAGGCATTACTGCAGATTGATTTCCTGATTGATCTTTTCAAAAAGGCACATGAGAGAGGGATTAATACGAATCTTGATACTTCGGCACAGCCTTTTACCAGGGAAGAGCCTTTCTTTTCCAAGTTCAATGAGTTATTAAAGTATACGGACCTGGTAATGCTGGATATCAAGCATATTGATGACGAAGAGCACAAGAAACTTACCGGTCATACGAATGTGAATATTCTGGATTGTGCGAGATATCTTTCAGAACAGGGCATTCCGATGTGGATCCGTCATGTTCTGGTTCCCGGTATCACAGATAAGGATGAATATCTGAAGAAAACAAGAGAATTTATTGATACACTGGATACCGTGATGAAGGTAGAAGTACTTCCTTATCATACACTGGGAGAATATAAGTGGAAGGAGCTGGGTATACCCTATAAGCTTGAAGGAGTAGAACCGCCCACTCAGGACAGAATTGATAATGCAAAGAAAATTCTGGAGTTTTCTAAATATTAAAATAACAGTAACTATTCAGAACCCCATTCGTAAAACCGTTGCTAACGCAACTTGAGTTTTACGAATGGGGTTACTTCGCGATATAAATTATGTTAAATGTCCTTACGAATGCGAGCATTCGACGTCCATATTGTCATAATTTGCATGGCTCTGAATAGTTACAAATAACGTAAATAATAAGTAAATTTATGTTAAATCTAATTTGAAATTATTGATAAGAAAAGGTATCTGTGTTAAGATATCTTTACTTATTCTTATGAAACGGGGAATTGACAGATTATTCTATAAGAAAGGCGAATAACGGTTCTGTGTGCTTGAAGCCCCGGTTGCTGAATGAGGAATAGAACAGTTACGAAAGGCGATATATTGTTGAAATTTCTTCCTTCGAATCTCCGTGAAAAATTTAAAGAAACCTTAAAAGCAGTACTTCCGATCATAGCCATTGTGCTTGTGCTATGTTTCACCATTGCACCGATTTCACCCAGTATTATCTTAATGTTTCTGGTGGGCGGTGTTTTGCTGATTATGGGAATGCTGCTTTTTAACGTTGGTGTGGATATTTCCATGACTCCGATGGGCGAACGTGTCGGTACGACAATGACGAAATCGAAGAATATCTTCATAATGATTGCATTAAGCTTCCTGCTGGGTGTGATGATTACGATTTCTGAACCGGATCTTCAGGTGCTTGCCGGTCAGGTTCCCTCGATCCCCAATATGGTGCTGATTCTTACTGTGGCTGTTGGTGTGGGCTTCTTCCTGGTGCTTGCTCTCGTACGTATGCTGTTTGGAATCCAGTTATCCCATATGCTGTTGGTATTTTATGCGGTTGTATTTACGCTGGCTTACTTTGTTCCGGGAGATTTCCTTGCGGTGGCGTTCGATTCAGGCGGTGTTACCACAGGGCCAATGACAGTACCGTTTATTATGGCACTCGGTGTCGGTATTTCCGCAATCCGAAGCGATAAGCGGGCAGCAGACGACAGCTTTGGTCTGGTTGCCTTATGCTCCATCGGGCCGATTCTTGCGGTTTTAGTGCTAAGTATGATTTACCGGCCGGATGTAAATGCCATGAGTACTGGATCCGAACCGATTCAGATTATGGACGATACGGTGCAGATGTGGCGTGCTTTTATGGAGGAATTTCCGGCATATATGAAGGAGATTGCAATTTCCCTTCTGCCAATCATTGTTTTCTTCTTTTTATTCCAGTTGATTTCAAAAGATATCCAAAAGCGGCTCCTGGTTAAGATTGTTGTGGGTCTTTTATATACTTATGCAGGTCTTGTACTCTTTCTTACGGGTGTAAATGTCGGATTTATGCCGGCAGGTAATTATCTGGGACAGACGATAGCGGGACTGCCGTATCGTTATATACTGATTCCGATTGGTATGCTGATCGGTTATTTCATTGTTAAGGCAGAGCCTGCGGTATTTGTGCTGACGAAGCAGGTTGAAGAGATTACCTCAGGGGCGATCAGTGCCAAAGCAATGGGAACGAGCTTATCCATCGGTGTATCGGTATCCATCGGAATGGCGATGCTGCGAGTGCTTACAGGCATTCCGATTATGTGGTTCATCATTCCGGGATATGCAATTGCGCTGCTGCTTACGTTCTTTGTACCGAAGATCTTTACGGCGATTGCATTTGACTCCGGTGGGGTGGCGTCCGGTCCGATGACTGCAACCTTTCTGCTTCCGCTTGCCATGGGTGCATGTGAGGTTACAGGTGGCAATATCATGACCGATGCATTCGGTGTGGTTGCCATGGTAGCGATGACGCCGCTGATTACGATCCAGATTCTTGGTGTGGTATTCCGCGTGAAGGAAAGTCAGGCACACAAGCGTGCCGCAGTTGGTGCAGATGTGGCCATTCTTGCCTCCGGGGATATGGATATCATCGAGCTTTAATTATGGGTTTTGCATGGTGACTGTGAGGGGATGGAACAGTGATCAGAAAGGGTAATCTATGAGTGACGTTTATATTATGACGACGATCATTGATCGTAAGAATAGTAAGAAATACATTGATTTATATAAGAAGGATAAGCTGGAGGTCATGTATATTACTCTGGGAGAGGGAACCGCGAGGGGAGATATTCTGGATTATCTGGGATTGGAAGCTTCGGAAAAGATGGTGATCTTCAATTTCGTGCAGCAGCATGACTGGATGCTGACGAAAAAGGATCTGCAGCGGAAGCTTCAGATTGATGCGCCCGGAGAGGGAATAGCCTTTCTCGTGCCGTTAAGCAGTATCGGAGGAAAAAGAACACTGCAGTTTTTACTCGATAGACAGGAATTGCCGGAAAGTGAGGAATCGACATTGAAGGATACCACGTATGAATTAATTGTTGCAATTGCAGATCAGGAAAATTTGGAAATGGTGATGGATGCAGCCCGCGGTGCCGGTGCCTATGGTGGAACGGTGATTCATGCGAAGGGAACCGGCATGGAATATGCGGAAAAGTATCTGGGTGTGACAATTGCCGCAGAAAAGGCCATGATCTTTATTGTAACCAAAAAGGATCAGAAGAACAGCATTATGAAGGCGATTATGGAGCAGGCCGGAATGCAGACTCCTGCAAAGACGATTGTATTTTCACTTCCGGTTACCGATACAGCAGGTCTGCGTCTTGTTGATCTTGACGAGGAGAATGAATAAATATCTGTAACTGTTCAAATTACCACGCAGATGATCTATGGGACAGGTTATTTAAAATCCCTTCATGGCATATAATTTTTTCTCAAGAATATCAAGTGCCTGTTCGTTCTGGTTCTGGCAGAAGCTGACTAATGTGTCTTCATCCGCATTTTTGAGGACAGAGGTATCGGCACCTAATTGTACGAAACAGATATAATTATCAATGACTTCAATCCGGGAGGCTTCGACCTTGGCATGGTTTATTGGCTGATTTTCGTAGGTTTTCAGAAGCTTTTCCCGGTACTGGTCAAGAAGGAGTTCCACGTTGGTAACCTCCTCCTCCTTGGCTTCCACAAGGATCATCATATCTGTACCGGCTTCAGTGTGTTCATACTCGGCAAGAAAGCTGTGGTACATTTCTTCCGGAATTCCGGTTAATTCTTCAAATTCTTCTGCGGTATACAATGCATTCGGCCAGTAATTTTCTCCCAGCATTTCCATAACAGATTTCCGAAGCTCACGCATAACGGGCGATAAGGAGTAAGTACTGTCTACCCTGGAGGTGTTTACCGTCTCGAAATCTTCATTTTCGTAGCTTTCTGTGGAAGGATAGATATTGTGAGCGAAGGAGCAGCCGCACAGGCATCCACAGAAGGTAACAAGGATAGAAAATACAATTATGGTCTTTTTCATAATCAGGTTCATAATTAATGGGATTCCTTTCTGAAACTATAATGATATGTATCGGGAACCAGATGCGGTCATTTGTTGAACAGGACTTTACAGTAATTCTGTATAACATCAGATGGAATTTTAAATACTGGCTATAGAAAGGATTATTTCCGGAAATTAGACAAACTATACAATTGATGCTAAACTACAAGAAGTGCAGATTCATCATTTGATTAAGCGAGGTTACTTATGCTTTTTAATTCCTATATATTTATATTTTTATTTCTGCCTCTTGCGCTGCTTGGCTGGTATGGGCTGAACCGCTGCAGGGCATATGAAATGGCGAAATTATTTCTGGCTGTAATGTCATTATGGTTTTACGGCTATTTTAATCTATATTATCTGTTTGTGATTCTGGGAAGTATTCTGGTGAACTACCTGCTGAGCTTTCTGTTAAAGAGATTTTCATCACCGAAGGTATGCAGGGCCGGACTCTGGGCAGGTGTACTCTTAAATCTGGGTATTTTGTTTTACTTTAAGTATTATGATTTCTTCTTTGAAAATGTAAATGCGGTTTTTAAGACAGACTTTACACTGAGACATATACTGCTTCCGCTCGGCATCAGCTTCTTCACGTTTCAACAGCTCTCCTTTATCATTGACAGGGCGAAGGGCAAGGCAGAGCATTATTCCTTTATTAATTATCTGACCTTTGTTACCTTCTTTCCACAGCTGATTGCGGGTCCGATTGTTCTGTATAAAGAAATGATGCCCCAGTTTGAGGATACAGCTAACCGCCGTTTTAACAGTGATCAGTTTGCGAAGGGAATCATTATTTTCACGATCGGATTAGGTAAAAAGGTGCTTCTGGCAGACAATCTGGCGCTTCCGGTGAATTATGGATTTGAGCAGAATCTGTTTCTGGATACGACGTCTACTCTGCTGATGATTCTGGCGTATACATTCCAGATTTATTTTGATTTCAGCGGATACAGTGATATGGCGATCGGTCTTGGCAAGATGTTTAACATCGAGCTTCCCATAAACTTCAATTCACCGTATAAGGCCTGCTCGGTGAAGGAGCTCTGGCAGCGCTGGCATATGACGTTGTCCCGGTTTTTCATCCAGTATGTATACATTCCGATGGGAGGAAGCCGCAAGGGCAAGGCACGCACGATCTTTAATACGTTTATGGTCTTTTTCTTAAGCGGACTCTGGCACGGGGCGAACTGGACCTATATTGCATGGGGCTCCATGCAGGGCCTGCTTGTGATCTGGGATAATCTGGGAATAGTCGGTGTAAAGGGCTCGAATGAAAAGATGCCTGCAAAATGGTATATTCCAAGATGGCTTGGGTGGATTTTTACGTTTGGATTCTTTAATCTGTCGCTCATTTTCTTTGGAAGCAGCAGTATGACATCGGCCATCCAGTTATTTAAGAATATTTTTGCTTTTAAGAACACAGGATATCTGTTTAAGCTGGCAGCAAATCTGGATATTCCGGAGTTTTACCTCATAAAGCAGGTGCTTACCCTGAAGTTTCCCGATATGCTGCAATATGCTTATGTGGTACTATTCCTTCTGCTGCTTATTATCAGCACCGTTGTGATCAGCCGGAAGAATACGCTTCAGATGGTAGCAGAGAATCCTTTCCGTAAAAAGCTGTGCGCATGGGTGGTATTTATTTTCGTATGGTCTGTGATTTCCTTCTCACAGGTAAGTACATTTATTTACTTCAACTTTTAGCAACAGTTCCGCCGTGCAGAAATCAACATATGAAGTCTGTGGGAGCTTGCTCACAACAGACTTTATATGCTGATTTCTATAGGGCGGACGCCCGAAAATGAAATAAGTTGTCGGGCAATACAGAAAAAGAGAAATGAAAGCTTCCCCCCGACAACTTATGAATTTACGGCGGAACTGTTGCGAAAAAATTGACCGCCGTGTAGAAACCAAAACTATAAATTCGTGGGAGCTTGCTCACAACAGACTTCATATGCTGATTTCTATAGGGCGGACGCCCGAAAATGAAATAAGCAATATAAATTTATATAATAAGGAAAAAATATGACTTCAAGACAATTTTTAAAGCGTTTTTTCATAGGAAGCGGATCCCTGTTGTTGCTGTGCATAGCAGTTGTAGTGATCTTTGATCCTTTTTTCCAGTATCATAAGGCTCTTCCGGGACTGAAGGCAGTACTGGCAGATAAGGAATATCAGGTGGTCGGGACGCTAAAGAATTTTGACTATGACAGTGTGGTGGTGGGATCCTCCGTAGCGGAGAACTACAATAACAGCTGGTTTGACGAGGGCTTTGACTGTCATGTGATTAAGGCGATCCGTTCCTACGGTGCGACGGCGGATCTCTGCTATCTTCTGGATGAGGCTTTTGAACATCAGCAGTTAAAATATGTTTTTTATAATCTGGATCCGTCGGCTCTTGTTGCAGATCCGGAGCCGACCTTTGAGCTGACGGGCTGTCCGATGTATCTGTATGATAATAATTATATCAATGACATTCAGTATGTGCTGAATAAGGGAGTCCTGTTTGAGAAGATTCCTTATATGATTGCGAAGTCTGTAACCGGTGACTATAACGAGGATGAATCTTATAACTGGGCACAGTGGAAGGAATTTAATTCCGATATGGCGTTGGGGCTGTATATCCGGAAGCCCTCCATTGCGGAAGAAAAGCCGGAAAAATATTATGAGGATCTGCTTTCCCAGAATCTGGAATTGCTGACCTCAAGGATCGAAGCACATCCGGAAACGGAATTCTATATTTTCATGCCGCCGTATTCCATGCTCTGGTGGGACAGCACCTATCGGGACGGGGATCTTGCCGCTTATCTGTATAATATGGAAACAGCGATGAATACGCTTCTGGAGTACGAGAATGTTCGTTGCTTTTATTTCATGAACAATCGTGAAACGATCTTAAACCTGGAAAATTATATGGATATCCTGCATTTTTCAGATGAAATCAATCATCAGATCTGCAATGATTTGATTGATGGAAAGTTTGAAGTCACAAAAGAAAACTGCCACGAAACGATTGAGGATATGCGTTCCCTGGCAGATGAGATTGTAACGAAACTAATTTTTCCATACGAAGACCGGATTAAATTCGATCTTGTAGATGAAGAGTAAATGTTTCTATTAGATTTATTTATTTCCTGACCTGTTCCATAATGAGGCTCATAATGGTTTTAATGGCATTCAGCTGGTTGCTCTTTGCCATGGCATCAATGTAATGCTGGCGTTCAAAGAAGAGCTCTGTCACCTTCTCACATAACATTTCAGGCGTCAGGGCATCGTCATCTAAAACAACGGAGAAGCCCTGTGATTCAAAGGATTTCGCATTCAGGATCTGGTCACCGCGGCTGCTGCTTGCGGATAAAGGAATGAGGACGTTGGGCTTTTTTAAAGCAAGCAGCTCACAGATGGAGTTTGCGCCTGCACGGGAAATGACAATGTCTGCCGCAGCAAATAAGTCTTTTAATTCTGATTTCACATAATCAAACTGCTTATATCCGGCAGTGCCGTTCAGCTTTTCATCAACCTTATCCTTACCACAGATGTGAACGACCTGAAAATCCTGTAACAGGACAGGCAGTGCATCGCGGACGGCAATGTTAATGGAGTTCGCACCGAGACTTCCGCCGATCACCATAATTACCGGTTTGGAAGTATTAAAGCCACAGAAGGAAAGTCCGTCTGCCTTATTGCCATTTGCAAGTTCTTCACGGATCGGCGAACCGGATAAGACCGCCTTATCTTTAGGAAGCATGGCGAGTGTTTCCGGGAAGTTACAGCAGACCTTTTTCGCAACGGGAATACAAAGCCTGTTGGCAAGTCCGGGGGTCATATCGGATTCATGGATGATACACGGTATATGGAGAGCGGCAGCGGCCCGGACGACGGGAACACTGACAAAGCCTCCTTTGGAAAAGACCACATCGGGCTTAAGCTGCTTCAATATCTTCTTAGCCTCCCCAAAGCCCTTAATGACCTTGAAGGGATCCGTGAGATTCTTTACATCAAGATAACGTCGGAATTTGCCGGTGGAAACACCATAATAAGGAATATGAAAGTCTTCGATCAGTTTCTTTTCGATACCATCATAGGAACCGATATAAGATATTTCAAAGCCTGCCTTTTGTAAATGCGGCAGCAGTGCAATATTCGGAGTAACATGGCCGGCTGTACCGCCGCCGGTCAGTACAATTTTATAACCAGTTGATTGTTCCATACAGATGCCTCCCATTTTGGTTCGATACATGAAAGTATAGCAGATTCCTTCTGCGTTTTCCATAGAAAGTCCGTTTTTTGTCGAAATAATCAGATAACTGATCCCTCCCATAATAAATATAT
>ULUF01037346.1_pt1 | contig 45499 bp, 39 predicted proteins | sample 1958311 | NCBI WGS metagenome assembly ULUF01 (sample SAMEA4835754, study PRJEB28245) | human gut metagenome | biome: gut microbiome; material: fecal sample | place: Denmark | collected 2008 | reverse complement strand
CTCGCTATTCGCGCCCTCTGTCTCCTCGCTCTGTATAAAAACCCAAGAATGAAATCTGATAACGATTTAATCAGTGTTTCCTAAAAAATGGCTTATCTGAAACAGGAGAACTAAGTCGAAGGATCTAAGCGCCGCGGAGTTTTGAAACCAGCGGTTTTCTCGTATCGCAAACCTAATCCCTAGATACTAATTCCTAGTCACCAGTTACTAGTCACTAGTCACTAGAGATCACAAATCCTTAGTCACTCGTTTTTAACAACTTTATGAATTCCTTCACCGCCGCCGGTGTATAGGATCCGTGCGGCAGGAGCAGGCGGTAGCGGCGGATGGCGTAGCGGGAGCGGAATGTAAAGAAGCGGATGTGCTGCTCAGTCCCATCGACAAGGCGGTCGCTCAGGAAGGAGGCGCCGATGCCGGCAAGCGCAAGGCGATAAGCGGTGACGAGCTGCGGTACTTCGATATATCTCTTGGGATTCACCCCTGTTTCTTCAAAAATTTTCAGGCTGCGCGCCCCGAGATTGATATGCGCATCGATGGCGATGAAAGGGATCTCGGGAAAATCGGATAGCTCCACCTGAGGAGCATCTTTTGCCAGATGGCGTCCCGTGGCCACATCACCTGCCGAGAAAGCCTTGGAAAGCAAGGTCTCTGGCAGGGCAAAGTGCGAGGGCAGAGCCAGCAGGATGTGGTCGCTGAAGCTCTCGTAGTTCTCGAATTTCTGAATGACGGATTCGTCACAGCTGAATGTAAAATCAAGCTTATGTTCTTTCAAAAGGTTGATCAGCTGGTCCGAGCTCGTTTCCTCCATGCGGATATGGATATGCGGGAAGCGGCGCGTGAAGCGCGTGATATAGGGCGGAAGCAGATACGCATTCATATAGTTCGTCCCGCCAAGACAGATGTCCCCACTCATGAGGCCGTGCAGGTCATCGATCTGCTGTTTCATTTCCTGTTCGAGGAGCATTTCTTTCTTGATATAGGAAATATACATCTCACCCACAGGCGTCAGCGTGAGCGGACGCTGCCCGCGGTGGAAGAGCGCGGCTCCGATTGCCTTCTCTACTTTCCTGATGGCGATGCTCAAAGCCGGCTGTGTGACAAAGAGCGCTTCCGCTGCTTTCGAAAAGCTGCCATTGACATAGACCTGATATATATATTTTTTCTCCAGCTCCATAATATAAATCTCCTTTATGAAATCATTAGTATGGTTAAATTGATTATATAATGCATAAAGCGTATAGTAAAGGCATTCGATGAGAAAAAAGAATGATCGAAGGTCAGAGTTCAGAAAAACTGATGTAACGGATCCGACACATCCTGTGGGTCCTACATGGATGGAACGGTGCCTAGGATGGATGAAACGCACTCCCTCCTCTTTGCGCCTTCAGGATCCACGGAAATCCGATCATATCCATTGATTTCCTGTAACGCACCCTTCGAGAAAGGATGATCCCTATGTCAAATACGATGTACCAAGTTTCCACACTGCAGGCTCTCATGATGGGAGACTACGAAGGACACATATCCATTCGTAAGCTTTTAAAAAAAGGCGATACAGGGCTCGGCACCTTTGACAGTCTTCACGGAGAAATGATCCTGCTAGATGGCATCTGCTATCGGGCGCTCGAAGATGGCCATGTGGAGGTCTCGCAAGAAGAAGACCGCTCCCCTTTTGCCGTCGCTTCTTTTCTGAAAGAGGACGACTCTTTCCCTATCAGTGCCCCTGATTTCTCTGCGCTGCAGGAGGCGCTCGATGCGAAACGCATTCGTCAGGGAAAGAATAATATCTGCCTTTGCCGCATAGATGGCGACTTTGAAGAAATCAAAGCGCGCTCGGAAGTCCCGCAGGCAAGGCCATACCGTCCGCTTGCAGTCGCCATGAAAACCGACCAGCGGGAATTTACCTTCGAACATGTATCGGGCAGTCTCGTCTGTGTCTATTTCCCGCCCTACATGGATAAGCTGAATATGGCAGGCTGGCATATCCATTTCATTTCCAAAGACAGGCGTCATGGCGGTCATGTCTTCGGTCTATCCCTGACCAAAGGCAGCGCGCACCTCGCCTCTCTTCCCTCTTTCGAACTTGCCATCCCGCAGGAATCCGATTTCCAGCATCTCGATCCCACGGTCTCGAAAGAAGATATCGAAGCGGTAGAAGGGAAGAAGGCGTAACGTGTTCAAAGGGGTTTATGGATGCCATAGCGTCTCTTTTTATGCCCCGCCCCTTTCCGCTCTGCCTCTCGAACCTTTAACTCCTCATTCCTCATATCAAAAAGGAGCCCTCATGAAGCAATTACTATCCATCATCGCACACAATCGTCCGGGTGTGCTCTCCAAGATCACCGGACTGATCTCGCGCCGCGGCTACAATATCGACAGTCTGATGAGCGGCACCACAGAAAAACCGGGCTATGCCCGCCTTACGATCACCGTCGATGCGGATGACCGCACCGTAGATCAGATCTCCCGCCAGGTCGAAAAGATCAGCGAAGTCGAGAAGATCACGGTCCTCAAAAAAGAAACAAGCGCCCTTCGCAGCATGCTCCTCATCAAGGTGCACGCCGGTGACAAGCGCATGGAGATCCTGCAGCTTGCGGCTGCTTTCCGCTCCCATGCCATCGACATCACCGGTGACAGCATGACCTTCGTAAATACCGGCAGCGAAGACAAGCTCCATGCGTTCGTGAATGCCCTTCGCCGTTACGGCATCGTCGAAATGGTCCAGACAGGCGTCGTCGCTCTGGCTCGCGGTGATGAAGCTTTGATTTTAGATGGCTCTCGCTATGAATGGCCTGAGCAGTATGACACTGTAGGAGGTAAATGAGATGAAATTGACAGGTGCAGAAGTCATGGTCAAATGCCTCCAGGCAGAAGGCGTTTCCACTATTTTCGGTTATCCGGGCGGCGCTATCCTCCCCTTCTACGATGCCCTGCGTGATGAGACATCGATCCGCCATATCCTGACCGCGCATGAGCAGGGCGCAGCGCACGCCGCCGACGGCTATGCCAGAGCGAGCGGCACGGTCGGAGTCTGCTGCGCGACCTCCGGCCCCGGGGCGACGAACCTCGTCACCGGCCTTGCGAATGCTTTCCTCGACTCGATCCCGGTCGTCGCCATCACCGGACAGGTGAAGCGCAGCACCATCGGCCACGATGCCTTTCAGGAAGTCGACATCTGCGGCATCACTATGCCGATCACGAAGCAGAATTTCCTTGTGAATAAGCCGGAAGAGCTGGAACAGACCATGCATCTTGCCTTCCAGATCGCCAGAAGCGGACGTCCGGGGCCTGTACTGATCGATGTGCCGAATGATGTGCAGAAAGCCATGATCGAGTATCAGGGAAGAAAGCTCCCGGCCCTCTCTCCGAAAGCCCCCGATCCCATGCGTATCGATCTTGCCATCGATGCTCTCAGCAAAGCCAACCGCCCGGTCATGCTCGTGGGCGGCGGCGTCGCCATTTCCGGTGCCCAGTATGAAGCCGTGCATCTCGCGGAGAAATTGAATCTCCCCTGTGCGAGCACCCTCATGGGGCTCGGCTGCATCAGCTCCTACCGCAAGCAGTACCTTGGCATGGCCGGTCTTCACGGACATGAACGTGCAAACCGCGCGCTTGCCGAAGCGGATGTCATTCTTGCACTGGGCAGCCGTTTCAATGACAGAGAAACGGGTGACCGCGCGACATACAGCCAAGGCAAGACCATCATTCATGTCGATATCGACCCCGCTGAATTCCATAAAAACATAGACAGCCGCATTCATATCGCAGGTGACATGCGCACCATCATCAATATGCTCGAAAGAGGCTCCTCTTTTCACGATCTGTCCGCATGGTGGGACAAGATCCTCACCTGGCCTTCTATGGACGAAGACTACGGAGAGAATACCGCTCCCCTCTTCATTCAGGCACTGAATCCGCTTCTCAAAGGGAAAAATTATCTCTGTGCCACCGACGTTGGACAGCACCAGATGTTCACCGCGCAGCATCTCAAACTCGAGTACGCCCACCAGCTCATCACCTCCGGCGGCCTCGGTACCATGGGATTCGGTCTGCCGGCCGCTATGGGCGCGAAGCTGGCGGAACCGGAAAAGACCGTCCTTCTCGTAGCCGGCGACGGCGGATTCAAGATGACAGGCAGCGAACTCTTCACACTCGCCTCCTACCATATCCCGGTGATCGTCATCGTCTTCAATAACAGCGGTCTCGGCATGATCCGCCAGCTGCAGCAGACCGGATACAAGGAACGCTATATGGCCTGCAACCTTCCATCGTATGTAGACTTCGTGAAATATGCATCCGCCTTCGGTCTTTCCGGCGAACATGTCTCCACGCCCGAAGAGCTCACCGCCGCTGTCGAAAAGGCTATGAAACTGGATCAGCCTTACGTCATCGAAACAGCCATCCCGCCCAAAGACATGGTCGTCCCTATGGTCGCAGCCGGAAAAGGCATCGACGTCTTTGTCCCAGGACTCGGAGAAAAGGACATCGATGTAAAGGATTAGTGATGAGTGTCTGGTGGCTAGGGATGAGGCGACGCCAAATGACAGATGTCAAATGTCAGATGGCTAACGTCTGATATCTGATCTCTGACTTATTCGTATCCCCCTTTCGGGCTGCCCATGGGACTGCCCGCTCACACGTATCCACATAGAAAAAACTCCATGCCTTCGCATGGAGTTTTTTCTATGTGGATATGACCCAGTTTCTCATTCATTAATGATACATGATTCCTAGCATGTATCCCATATTAGCGCACAAAAATGGACTCACATCTGCTGCTTAAGGAAACACTGATTGAATAGCCGAATCTGATTTAGAAATCAAAGGAAGCGGACAAGATGAAAGATCTTGGCGAGGAAAGAAGAAGTTTATTGTCCTGACCTGGCTGAAGTGCCCAATAGCTGCGGTTGAATACATTGTAACAGCCAGCAGACAGAGTCACAGGCACATCCCCCCAGCTTGTTTTGTATTTTGCAAAGAGATCCACTACGGTAGATGACGGTACTTCTAATTCTGTTTTATCGGTTCTATTAATAATGCCTTTCCCCACATAGTTCATGCGGCCCGAAATGCTCCAGTCCGTATTTGGCATATATTCCATTCCCAATACAGCACTCCATTTCGCAGAACTATCCGTATGGCAGCCATCATAAGTACCACCTTCTACTTTAGCATTCAAATATTCAAAGCCACCAAAAACATTCCATTTTTTAGCGATTTGTCCTGTGATATTGAAGTCGATGCCTTTGTAATGATTCTTGCCATCCAGCAAATAGAATGGTTTCTTAAAACCCTGCTTGTTCACATCCAGATACTGCGGCTGTGTGGTATCAAAATAGGAAATTGCGGCATACATTTTATCCCACTTATATTTCACGCCGACTTCCTTCTGTGTCACTTTCACCGCATCCAGGATTTCGCCATTATTCTGATACTTTAGTTGGAAAACCGGTACGCCTCTTGTCGTAGATTTTGCATAGGCGCCATAGAAAGATAGATTTTCATTTGGCTGATAAGAAACACCGAAAGTCGGAGAGAACTGGTTGTCTTTGATGTTATTACCCGCTTTCTTGCCTCTGTAATTCCCATGACGACGAGTGCCAGCTGCTAAAATGGACCATTTCCCGGTTTTCATGGTATCCATGAAATTCAAGCTGGTATCCATTTCCTGGTACATGAACATTTTGCCCAGAGAATACGCATTATCAAAGCCATAAATGGATGGATCAAAACGAATACCGGTGTAAATATTCCCGGATACATGTTCACCGGGATTATCGATATGGGTATTGTGGTTATACATAATACGATGCGAACGATCCACAGAGAATACCAGGTTATGTTCTACAGCACCCGTATGGACCTTCCATTTCAAGCCAGCCTGCGCATATTTATTTTTCAAGAGGAAATACTGAGACCAGATCTGTGCATCATGAATATATCCCATATCATCAATCGTAATTTGGGTGTTATAAATCATACGTCGATTGGTCATATCATTCATTCCTGCATTGAGGAACCAGCTCAAGTTGTCATTGATTTTCTGCTCGTGGTTTAGGGTCGTCTGCCAGCCATACCAGTCACTGTACATGGCATTGGGATCATCATAACTCTTGCTGGCATCGGGAGCCTTGGGCAGCCAGCGAGAATTGCGGAGAATCGCGAAGCGCCGTTCTGTACCAGTCAATCGTTCATCCACATAGCCTGCATAGAAATTGGTTTTGCTTTTTTCTGTTTCATGAGACACATCTACAGAGATATTGTTCTTCTCTCTTCTGGCTCCGGAAATAGACATCCCGCCTTTATCATGCATGCCATATACACGGACACCCCAAGATCCATCACTTCCCAGTTTCGTACGACTGATATCAAACTGTTCCCCCCAGTCACCATAGCCACTGTTAGACAGGGTCACATGATTGAAATCTTCTTCACCGGCCCGTTTGGTGTAGAGGTACACAGACCCAGGCTGCCCACCATCCGGTCCATTATAGGATTGCACAGAACCAGAGAGCGTCGCTGCGGGTCCTACCAATACATCTGCCCGTTCAATGGTGTTTGTAACTGGCCCAATGCACATGGTGTAGAAACTAGGAATATTATTCAAATACATGGCAGAACCATTCGCAAGCATGCCACGCATGGAAAAATCTGTCTTAATCAGCGAAGTCCCGGTACGAATGGAGGGTACATTGGTGAGCACCTGTCCGATTTGTCCTGTAGGAGCAGCCATCATATCGATCGATTTCGCTGAAATACTCTGGGCCGTATAGGGCACTGTCATAATGTTCTGCTCACCTGTCAATCCGAAAGAGGTTTCTTCTCTTTCGAAACCACCTGGCAATACTTTCGCTTCCACTTGATCTTTCTCTGCAGTGACAATGACTTCGTCCAATGTATTGCTGAATGCGGCTTGTCCACTGATCCCCCCAGTCAATGCCAATACAGCCGTCAATGCCATAACCAATTTTCTTTTCCCTGTCATCCTAGATTCCTCCCAGATAATTAACAGAATGTTTGAAACAAAAAGCATTTCACTAATTATAATGTACTATTTCATTGACGATTTTACAAATTTGAATTATTGAATGAATGGTTCAAATTTATAAAAGTATTATTTCACTACAGGAGATCGCCCGACTTTATTATAGTTTACGAATAGAAACAGAATAACCGTGCTCATAACGGATCTTCTGATTTGCTGACCTATCAAAAAGGGGCTGTGAAAAAATGAGGATTCATTTCTTCACAGCCACTTTTTTCTTTGCTTTCATTTGGTTCAAGGTTCAAGGTTCAGGGTTCAGGTGGCGGCTTCGCCGCCTTATTTTAGAAGATGGTATTCTCGTATCGCAGCCTTCCCATCTAGGGGAAGGTGCCCCGCAGGGGCGGATAGGGTGACTATGGCATGAAAGACAGCTGGGATAAGGTTTCTCGGTCACTCCTATGAGAGCTGCAAGTCCCCCGCGGCAGATGGAACGCGAAAATGAGATGATCGTTATTTCACATCCCCTGCTATTAAATAGCGGGGAAACAAATCACCCGTTTGGCTTCTTTGACATAAACCATTTTTACAGGGATCTTATACATGTCAGAGAGACGCATTTCATTGATCACCTCTTTTGTCTTACCACAAAGAAGCTGATGATGAATGAGAAGTCCCGTATGATCCCCCAGATACAGGGCATGGTCAGGCATATGGGTGGTGAGAATCACCGCTATGCCTCTGTCTGCTAATTTTTCTATCATTTGTATGCCCCGGTATTGATTCCCATAGTCGAGATGATTCGTAGGTTCATCCATGACGATCATATCTGGCTGCTGCAGAATGGCACGCGCAATGACTGCCTGCCGTTGCTGCCCGCCGGAGAGCGTATTGAAAGGTTGATCCCTTCTATCATAAATCCCCATCTCTGCCATAATAGTGTCTGCTCTGTCTTCATATTCTTTAGAAGGAGATTGGAATAAGCCCAAATGAGGGGCACACCCCAAAAGCACATAATCTTTTAGAGCGAAAGAGTAGGCATTATCCTGCATCTGGGGTACATAGCCGATATGGCTGGTAAAATCACTCCCTGCCTCGAAGGCATCATATCGATGCCCTTCATCATCTTCAAAGAACACACTGCCTGTCTCAGGATGCAGGAAACCAATGATGCTCCGAAGCAAAGTGGACTTGCCCGCTCCATTGGCCCCTAGAATGGAAAATATTTCTCCTTTCTTTACCGTAAAAGAAACATTTTCCCATAAATGCTGTCCTTTCTGATACCCAAAGGACAAATTCTTCACTTCCAGTTTCATGATAACTTCATCCTCTGCCGTACCAATAAATAGAAATAGAAAGGCGCACCTACCAGGCCGGTCAAAATACTGAGCGGAATTTCTGCTTCCAGTGCTGCTCTGGATAAAGTATCAATAAAAAGAAGAAATAAGGCGCCAAGTACCATAGCAATGGGTAATAACTTGCGATTATCCGGTCCTACCATCATGCGAGAAAAGTGAGGAATGACTAATCCTACCCAGCCAATGGTCCCGCTGATACAAACGGAGCAGGCTGTCAGAATGGTGGCACAAAGAATCACTGCATACCTGAGGAATCCGTTGTGTTTCCCTAACATATGATTTTCTTCTTCGGATAGTGTCAGAATATTCATCCGCCAGCGAATGAGCATCATGAAAATCATGCAAAGTAAGATAGGCACTCCGCTAGATAGCAAATTCGTCCAAACCACAGAAACAAGTGACCCCAGCTGCCAATATGTAATAGCAGGCAATTGTGTATCGCTATCTGCCAGGTACTTTATAATTCCCAAAAGAGAACCCGTGAGACCACTCACAATAATGCCGGAAAGCACCAGCATAACAATGGAATTTTTCCCTATGATGCGTGGAATCGACACCGCCAGGAAAACAGCCAGAAGACCACCGACAAAAGCCCCTCCCTGGACTCCTACCTGAGAGAATCCAAGAAGAATGCACAAGGAAGCTCCTACACAAGCACCGGATGACACTCCCAGCATATCTGGTGCCACTAGAGGATTTTTAAATACGCTCTGGTAAGATGCCCCGGATAAAGACAAAGCGGCTCCAATCATCATAGCAGCTAAAGCCCGGGGGAGACGGAGTGTATAAATAACGCTGCTGGCTTGATTCGACCAATCCTGTACCATTGGATACAGAGGAGCCAGGATAATTTTCACCACATGAACAGGTGAAATATAATATCTCCCTAGACTGATACTGCACACCGCCATCATCAGTAAAGCAAAAATCAGCAGCATCATGAGAAAATGAAATTTCCTCTCCGTGATAGTATTCATAAGATCTCCTTCAAACACATATCATTCACCAACGGCTATTTTGATTCTCTTTATCCGCAAAGATCATCGCCAGATCTTCATCAGACAAATCATAATGCATGAAATCTTTATAAAAAGCCTTGGTATCTCTTCTCACATCAATATCTTTGAAAATTTCAGGTTGTAAGAGGGTGGCCAACCATTTCATCATGAGCGGTGTCTCTACCCCCGGTGCATCCCAGCGGTATATACCCATCGGTACTTTATATACGTGGTGATTCTGAACTGCCTTCACGGTACTCCAATCCTGTCCAGGAATTCTATTTTCATATAAATCATCCGGAATAAAGGTATCAAAATTACTCAGAAGAATAATATCCGGATTGATGCGATACACTTCTTCCATTGAAATATCTTTGTTGTTGCCGTTTGCTTCCTGCTCAAATGGATTGGCACCACCGCCAATTTGAATGGCTTCGTGAATAAAATTATCATTGCCTTGGAGACGCAGCTTGCTGTTTCTTAAAAACAGAATCGTTGGTATATCTGCTTTTTCTACCTCTGCTTTGTGAGCTGTAAGTTCACTATACGCATGATCATAGTACGCATTGAGCTGTTTTGCACGATCCTCTTTTCCAAGCATCTGCCCAACAATGAGGAAGCTCTTTTTCAGGGTATCTACACTGTCATTATTGATCATAACAGAAGGAATCCCGATTTGCTTCAGCTTATCAGCATCTTTTTCTTGATAATTCCAAAGCACAGCGCTGTCGATGCCTGCATTCGCTAAACTTTCCGCATGGATAGAAAAATCCTGTCCAATCATTTTAGCATCCAGTTGACCAAAGTGACTGTCCATTTTTTCCAGAAAATGTCCTTTATAAGCTGACATAGCCCCTGGATGAATGGCACCCAATCGATCAGCATTACCATCCAGGGCATATACCACGGAAGCCCATGGAAGTGGTACAACAGCCATTTTCTTCACCGCTGGCATTTCCACCTGTCTCCCTGTAATATCCGTAATGGTGACCGTCTTTGCCGGTGTCACAGGCTGCTGATTCTCCGTACTTCCGCACCCTCCAAAAACAGCAATCGCTCCTGCTAAAGCTGCAAAAAGTATAGCTTTCTGTATGTATTTCATCGATATTCTCCTCTAACTCATATAGAAAACAAGCCAACAACTCAGAAAACCCTTCATTTGAAAGCCACTAACGACTAAACCCTGTCCTTCCTGAAATCAACCCCCAAGGCATAGAGACAGTTTTCTTTCCGTCAAAGAAAGGAAAGAGCCACGGATCACAATAGACAACATCTGCCCAATCTCGTTCTTTTACTAAATCAGACATATTTCGCAAAATATGGAAAGTATCTCCGCCAGGAGCACTTCGGATGAGCTTTTCCGATTCTTTCGACCAAGCCATGGAAGACAATCGAATCTGGGCATAGCCTTCGTGCCAAAGTGCATGAGCCACTCCCATAATCTGCACTGGTTCTCCTATAAAAAGGATATGCTCCTCATACTTTTTGGGAATGTCCATCCGATGAATCTGTAATTTCCGTTCGCCTTTTCCGTCCCGCAAAAGTTCCTGCACCTGCTTCTTCCATGTGGACCAGGCATGATCTCCCAATGGACGAGATATGATACTGGGGGTTTGTAACCTTTCCTGCATCCACCTTGCGGCAGCAATCCCAGCGGTAGATACGACCCAATTCAGGACAGGAACGTTTCTTGCCGCTTGTTGTCCGTCAAAAATTACTTCATATCCCAGTTGGCGCAAGAAAGAAAGTCCCTCTTCGAGGTCTGTCATAGGACCCGCTAAAAGCGGACTGTACCCCAAAATCTGCACCACTTTCTTCTTCTCTTTCAAAAGCCAATTCGCCTTACATCTGACCTGTTGCAGTTCCGCCTGACTGACCCCATAGAGAGCATCATGAAATCCATCCGCTTCCCAATACACCGCCTGGTAGTCTTTCTTGCAAAGACTTTCTGCCACACTCTCGCCCTCCATGCCTATAAATGATGGTACGGCCGTGCCAATGAAGGAAACTCCGGAAAGCTTCGTTTGCTTCAACAAAGCATCTGCCTGTTTTTTCGTCGTATCTTCCATGCCAAAGACGAAATCACGGGTCACTACAGTCGGGTAGTACACGTGCTTCTGGTCTTCTGTCATATCACAATCACTCATGCAGCTGCGACACCCTGCTGGTGTAACCAGTACATTCGCCCATCGATGCCGCCGCATCCAATCAGAAATTCCAGCTCCATCAGATACTGGTGGCGGTAGTTGGCCTGATAATTGAACGATTGTACCGGCTTCTTTAGGAAAAGTACGCAAAAAGGTATCCGCATCCAGGCGTTCTTTTTCTTCTTTCCCCAAAGGTCCCCGGTAAAAGCATTTTACAAGCACCCCCGTTTCCTTATACAAGTTTTCTTCCAAATGATGGAAATCCAGCCGTACTAAAATATCCAGGCAGGACAAGTAAAAAACTACCACCTGAACACCGGGCACAAGAGCGGCCTTTCTTAAGGCTTCTCGGATAATATCTTCAGCACTACCCAGAATATAATCCGAATTTGTCAAACTGACATAACGAAATTGATGCAAAGTCCCCATTTCTTTCGCTAAGATATATAACTCCCGAATACAGGGAATGGAACCTGCCGCTACCACCATGACATCTTTACGCTTCCAAAATCTCGTCATGGCAATTTCTGCTTTAGAGCGTTTTTCAGCTTGAATCGTCTTCAAAGTAACTTCTCTCCGTTCATTTTATTTTTCTGCTTTAATTATCCCACATATCACCCACATACCACTTATACTATTTTAATGAAAATCTTTCATTCTATCAAATTGAAGAATTGAAAGAATTGATTCAAAATAACTGAATAATGATCACAGACTGATCTTGAATCATTGTAATCGGAGCCATTTTACATCCAATCAAAGACAATGTCCCTTCAATATATCCAGAAACAATTTGATCACTGGGCTGATCCATTTATTTTTCCGATAACCATAAGCAGAAGAAATGGGAGCTGCCTTCATATCCGTTTCCAGTTCCACCAGCTCCCCTGTTTGGAGCTCCTTCTCCACCACAAATCTAGGCAAATAACAAATCCCCACATCATTCTTTGCCAAATTGATAATCGTCTGGGTACTGCGGATTTCAATCATATTTCCTAAACGAATATCTTTCTCCTCCAAATAAGCATTAAATTTTCGTCCCAGAGAACCCGGCATTGGCTGTACAATGGCAGATAACAGGGGAAAACCTTGATGAGGTGTAATAAAATCACTATAAGTTCGTTTTATCCGAGGTGAACCAAAGAGAACCAGTGGATAGGTCCCTCCCTTCTCCCACACGAGGCTGTCATCCACATCCTGTTCATTCAAGTAGAAAGCCCCTATATCGATCTGGTCATCTTTTAATGCCTCCTGCACATTTCGACTATTCATAGAGCGTAAGTACAGATGAACTCTAGGAGCTCGCTGATGGAAAACCTTCAAAATCTGCGGAAAACGAAAGCATAATAGCGATTCCGGTGCTCCCAGTCGAAGCGTTCCTTTACACTCTGCCAAGTCGGACTGAAAATTTTTCATCTTATCCAGTGCAGATAAAACTTCTTCTACATAAGGAATAAACTCTTCTCCCGCCTTTGTCAGCACCATGCGCCGTCCCACTTTTTCAAAGAGCATGGTATCCAGCTCCTTTTCAAGCTGATCCATATGAAAGGTAATTGTCGATTGGGTATAAGATAACTTTCTAGCTGCCCCAGAAAAACTCCCCTCGCGTACAATCTCCTTAAAAGTTTGTAAATACCGCAAATCCATAAGCTTCCTCCGCCTCTTATAAAGAATAAGATTCATTTTAATCAATTGTATCACATTTGCTGTAATTATCTAATGATAAACATTCAGCCAACCATTGTAGTTCAGAACTAACAAAACTTTTCAAGCAAAAAGACCTCCATGCAAATCGCATGGAGATCTTTTTGTGGATCCAAGGGAAACGAGGCGCTTTGTATTTTTTGCGCCTCCTATGTCATTACACGGCCATGATGCCATTCTGATCGAAGTCGAGCACGAGGTAGCGCGCCGTCATCTTAGCGGAGCGGAATCCGTCGACCATGGCTTCTCCGACCATGTGCGCTTTCTCCGCCGGGGCGAAGGCGATGATGGTCGGGCCGGAGCCGCTGATGGTCGCTCCGTAGGCGCCGGAATACATGGCATTTGCAATGACCTGACGGGAGCCCGGGATGAGATCTAGACGATACGGGACATGGATGCAGTCGTCAAGACCGAATTTCAAATACTCGGGCTTCTGATACATGAAGGCAGCCATCAGGAAGGAAACGGCACCGATATTATGCACGGCATCACTTCTGCTGTATGTCTTCGGAAGCACGGCTCTGGCTTTTTCCGTGTGAAGCTCGAAGTCCGGTATCGTGACGACTGCTTTCCAGTGGGACGGGATGTCGATGCTTTCCGCTGTGACATGGCCATCCTTCAGAAGTGCCATGCAGAAGCCGCCTAAGATCGCAGGCGCCGCATTGTCGGGATGCCCTTCCATCTCCGCAGTGATATTCAGGATCTCTTTCCTGTCGAAGGGCTCACCCATCAGCAGGTTCGCAAGGAATACGCCGGAAGCAAGTGCCGCCGAGCTGCTGCCGAGGCCTCGGGCAAAGGGGATACGGTTGATGAGGTACATGCTGCCGCCGGGGATCTTTTTTCCTGCCTTTTGGGCCGTTTCCGCCATCGCCTGAATGATCATGTTGTCCATTCCGGAAGGGATCTGGTCTGCGCCTTCCCCTTCTGCGCGGATCACGGTATCCTTGAGCTCTCGTCCTTCCTCGGGGACGAACTGGACGACATTGTAAAGGCCGAGCGACATGCCGAGGGTGTCGAAGCCGCTTCCGATATTCGCAGTGGTGGCCGGTACACGGACGATGTATGTCTTATTCTCTGTCATCATTCATGACCCTCACAATGTTCGCGACCTGACGCATGCAGGGCAGGACCTGCAGGGCTTTTTCGACTTGAATGATATTTTCACGAGGCGTATCCTGCGTGATGATCATCAGTTCCGCTGCGTCCTCGAAGCGGCTCTTCTGCACGACTTCCTTGATGCTGATGTCATGGTCGGCATACGCAGAAGCGATCTGGGAGAGGACGCCCGTCACATCGTCGACGATCAAGCGGAAGTAGTAGGAGTTCTTCAGCTTCAGGGAAGAGTAGAATGGGATGCGCTTGGTTTCCGTCAGCATCATGCCGGTGCCGGTAGAGCCATTCATGATGTGTTTCGCGGTGGAGATCACATCTGCCATGACCGCACTGGCCGTCGGGAGCGAGCCGGCGCCGCGTCCGTAGAACATGACGTCATCGACGATGTTGCCGGTGACATAGATCGCATTGTAGGAGCCTTTGACAGAAGCGAGCGGATGGGTGCGCGGTACGAAGGCCGGATAGACATTGAGCGCGATGCCATTGTCCTGCCGGGTACCGACAGCGAGCAGCTTGATGGCATAGCCCATCTCGCTCGCATACTGTACGTCCTTCTGGGAGATCTTCTCGATGCCTTCGACGAGTACGTCATCAAAAGTGACGTTCGCACGGAAGCCGATGGAGGCGAGAATCGCGAGCTTTCTCGCTGCGTCGTAGCCGCAGACGTCATTAGTCGGATCAGCTTCTGCAAAGCCCTTCTTCTGCGCCACGCGAAGAGCATCCGAGTAGCTGACGCCTTCTTCGTCCATACTGGAAAGAATGAAATTCGTCGTCCCGTTCACGATGCCTACGATGCTTTCGATCTCATTCGCCGCCAGGGAATCGTGCAGCGGACGAAGGATCGGGATACCGCCACCGACACTGGCTTCGCAGGAGAAATTCACATGATTCTCCATCGCGGTATGCATGATCTCCGGACCAAAGAGCGCCACGACATCCTTATTGGCACTGACGACGCTCTTTTTGTGATTGAGTGCCTCAAAGATATACTCCTTGGCCGGATGGATGCCTCCCATGACTTCGACTACGATGCCGATATCGGGGTCGGCCATGATCTCTTCAAAAGAAGATGTCAGATGGACACCTTCCAAGAGAGGTACATTTTTGTACTTGTCCGGATGACGCACCAGTACATAGGTGATTTTCAGCTGACAGCCCAGCTGTTCTGCCATCATCTGGCTGTTTCTTTTGATGGTTTCAGCGACGCCGCTTCCGACGGTGCCGAAGCCAAGGAGTGCAATATTGATTGTTTTCATAAAATCTCCTCCTGATCAAGGATGCATTGAAAAGCTGGGAATGAGGGCGTCTCACGGATCGCGTTTTACGCAAACGCAAAACGCGATACCAGTCACTATCTGCCAGCTATCTTCCCTATTCTCCTGCTTTCAGCATGGCTTCCTGAAGAACAACGGACTGAATTCCTTTCATGGACTTGACTGCATCTTCCAGAACTGATAACGGTTCCGATGCATCTTCTATCTGCAAAGTCATGGTGACAGAGACGAGCTTCTCCCCCGCCCGGCTGCGGTTCATGGAAAGGATCTCGAAATTTCCTTTCATGACGCGTCGCATGAGGCGGGCAAAGTGAGGATACTCCTCCGTCATGACTGTGGACAGCATGGCGATCCTGAGCGCCCGGCTCCGGGCTGACGCTACATGATCTTTATATTTATAATAAGCACTGCGGCTCATATCGACTTTTTTGACGGCTTCATTGATGGATCCGCAGATCCCGTCATTCAGCAGCTCTTTCACTTTGATCGTTTTCTTGATGGCTTCCGGAAGTACCTTCAGATCCACCAGGTAAAATTCTTCTTTTCCTTTTTTCATAATGAACCGTATGACAGAAAGGTATGGGGCGTGTCACAGACAGCCTGCTCCCCGCCCGTTTCCCTATTCTATAAATTGAAATAAAATCACCGCAGCAGCCACAGAGACATTGAGTGACTCGACCGTGCCCGCGAGCGGAATATATAAATTCATATCGGTCATCGCGAGGAGCTCCTCGCGGATGCCGTTTCCTTCATTGCCAAAAACGAAGATCCCTTTCCGGATCGCTCCCACCGTTTTGTAGGGGACGGCATGCGAAAGGGCTGTCCCGTAGAGCGCAAGACCGCTCTTTTCTCGGATCAGGGAGATCTGATCCACTGTCAGATCTTCATAGACAGGGACGCGCAGGATGCTCCCCATGGAGCTTCGCACCGCTTTTTCCGCAAAGGGATCGGTGCATCCTTTCGTAAGAAGGACTGCCTTGACGCCGGCTGCCGCCGCACTTCGAAGGATCGTCCCCATATTGCCGGGGTCCTGCACCGCATCCAGCAATACGTAGTATCCCTCGAGCGGGTGCATCAGTTCTTCAATGTCTCTTTTTTTCTTAGAAGCCAAGAGCATGATGCCCTGTCCGTGCTGTGTGCCGGAGATGAGCTTCATGAGTCCCTCATCGAGTTTGAGAAAGCGCCAGGAAAGTGCTTCTCCCTCTTTCATGAGTGCTTTGAAGCGTTCATTCTCCAGCTGGTTTTCTGTGAAAAAACAGGTACATGCTTTCATGCCCTGACGGAGAGCATCCTCGACGCTGCGAAGACCTTCCATCAGGAACATGCCATAGGCCTGCCGGTATTTTCTCTGCTTCAGCTGCAGTGCTTTTTTGATCCACTGGTTGCTGCGGCTCCTTATTTCTTCGATCATCCTGTCCTCCAAAGCATCATGCCCTATCGGCGATACTATCCATAAAAGCTGTGCGTGCATAGGCTACGAGGTTCTATAGGTGCAATGAGGTTCATAGGGAAGGAGGGCGTACTATCGCAAGCTCCCCCTGAACCCGCTAAGCCTGACAGTTTTCTTCCCTAGCCATGGACTCATCCGATGGTGAAATGTCCTGCCAGCTTCTCCCGCACGAATGCTTCTATATCGCCGCCCGGGAAAAGGAATCCGCGGATGCCCGCATTCTCTGCAGCTTCGACATCGCGTTTTCCATCCCCGAAAAGGACCGCCCGGTCTTTGTCTATGCCGTATGCATCAAGCGCACGAAGGATCATCCCCGGCGCCGGCTTGCGGCAGTTGCATACCTGATCATACGCGGGAAGGGGCGCATCGGGAAGGTGCGGACAGTAAAAAAACTCTGTGATATGCCCGCCCCATTTTTGAAATTCTTCATTCATTTCCCGATGGAGCTGCCGAACCGTTTCTTCGGTGAAATAGCCGCGTGCCACACCGCTCTGGTTCGTCACGACAAAGAGAAGAAAGCCTGCCTTGGTGAGCTCGGCTACGATCTCCCTTGCGCCTTTCACCCAGCGCAGCTTCCTCATCTGATGCACATAGCCATCATCTTCATTGAGGACGCCGTCGCGGTCAAAAAAGACCGCTTTTCTTCTGGTGTCCATCATTTCGTCCAGTCCATCTCATCGATGATCTGGCAGATGATATGCGCCGCGAGCATGTGGATCTCCTGAATGCGGGCGGTGACATCGTCGGGCACCACCAAAGAGGCATCGCACCAGAGTACCATGGCTCCGCCGGTCTTCCCGGTCGAGCCAATGGTCGTCAGCCCTTTTTCTCTCGCTATTTTCAGCGCTTCGAGCACATCCGGACTGTTTCCGCTGGTAGAGATCCCCCAGAGGACGTCCCCCGGATCTCCGAGTCCTTCGACCTGACGGGAAAAAACACGGTCAAAGCTGTAGTCATTCCCGACGGCGGTCAGGATCGAGGTATCTGTCGTGAGAGCGATGGCAGGAAGAGAGCGGCGCTCGTTATGAAATCTCCCGACAAATTCCGCAGCGATGTGCTGCGCGTCTGCAGCGCTGCCTCCATTGCCGCAGATGAGGATCTTGTGACCGGAGCGCAGGGCTTTTTCGCAGATCTTCGCCATATCTTCGATGACAGGATAGAGTGCGCGGCTCTTTTCCAGTGCTTTCTGATGGTCATCGAAGCATTTTTCTATGAGCGCTCTCATTTCTTTTCCTCACCCTGAGCGGCCTTAGACGAAGGCTGCTGATTGGTCATCAGATTCTGAAGCTCCTGCATGAATGTATTGATATCCTTGAATTCGCGATATACGGAAGCAAAACGGACATATGCGACCTGATCGAGCTTGCAGAGCGCATCCATCACGATGTTGCCGATCTCCGTGGTCGGAAGCTCACGCTTCGGATCGTTGCGGATCGTATGTTCCACCAGATCGATGATCTCTTCGATCTGGGCAGAGGATACATTCGTCTTTTCACAGGCTCTGGTGATACCGTTACGGATCTTGGATCTATCGAAAAGCTCACGCTTGCCATTCTTCTTGATGACACGAAGCGGCAGTTTTTCTACGGTCTCATACGTCGTGAAACGGCGTCCGCAAGAGAGGCACTGACGGCGGCGGCGAATGGCTGCGCCTTCATCCGTATCTCTGGAGTCTGTCACTTTCGTATCTCTGCTTTTACAGAATGGGCATTTCATATCGAATTCTCCTTCTTAGAGTTAACAAAAAGCAAAATCAATAAAAGCCACACTGCATATGCGGTGTGGCTTTTCAGACAGGTAGAAAGAGCCGGTCTGTCTCCGGTCAGGAGAATACGGATGCGATCATGGTCCGCATCCTCCCTCTCTGTTCCATATGATGTCGCATCAGAAAGAGAGTCATCCATGAGAGCAGTCAGTCGGCGTATTTTCCCTTATTTTCTGAGGAATTCCGGAACCGCAATTCCCGTGCTCGGGCGGACAGCATTGCTGAATCTGTTTCCTGCCTGCGCCGGAGCCTGTGCTTTTTTCTTTTCGCCGAAGCCGGTCGCAATGACAGTGATCCTGACGGTATCGTTATCGAGGGTATCATCGACAGAAGTACCCCAGATGATATTGGCATCCGGATCGGCTGCTTCGGTAATGATCTGGGATGCTTCGTTGATCTCAAAGAGTCCCAGGTCTTCATTGCCGGTGATATTGATGATGATGCCTTTCGCGCCATCGATGCTGCGTTCGAGAAGCGGGCTGTTGATAGCCATGGAAGCGGCGTCGCTCGCACGGTTGTCGCCGGTGCCGATGCCGATGCCCATGAGCGCTTCACCCTGGTCACTCATGATGGTCCGAACGTCTGCAAAGTCCAGGTTGATGATGCCCGGTACAGTGATCAAGTCGGAAATGCCCTGAATGCCCTGACGGAGTACATCATCTGCGGTCTTGAAGGCATCTTTCAGAGATGCTTTCTTATCCATGATCTGCAGCAGCTTGTCATTCGGTACGACAAGGATGGCATCGACGCTGTTCTTCAGACGTTCGATCCCTTCCTGGGCATTTCTTGCTCTGACCTTGCCTTCGAATGTGAATGGTTTCGTCACGACAGCGATGGTGAGCGCGCCCAGCTCTCTGGCGCACTGTGCAGCTACCGGAGCCGCACCTGTACCTGTACCGCCGCCCATGCCGGCAGTGACGAAGACCATGTCTGCGCCCGCCAGTGCTTTGGAGAGATCTTCCTTGGATTCTTCGGCTGCCTGTTCACCGACTTCCGGTTTTGCACCGGCGCCGAGACCCTTGGTCAGCTTTTCACCGATCTGAATCTTGTTATCTGCTTCGGATTTATTCAAAACCTGGGTTTCGGTATTGACTGCAATAAATTCGACCCCTTTGACCTGGGCATCGATCATGCGGTTGACTGCATTATTTCCGCCGCCACCTACACCAATTACTTTAATGTTTGCCATTTCAGACTGTTCCATGTTCGCTCCTCCTTCAGGATATTTTGCGTCATGTATGTAAGGAAACGCTGATTAACTCAGGATGTTATCCACCTATATTACATTTCTGCTAATCATATGTACCATTGTACAATACTTTCCACAAGTTCGCCACCGGTAGAATGAGACAATTTGCAATTTTCCCGGTTAAAATCTCTATTTTTTCAGTTTTATAAAGGGAGAGGAGAGATTGGCGTCCACATATTCCACGGAAAGGCCGCGCGCCTTCACGTCCCCTACCATATTCTCGGCCAGTTTGGCCTGCGCTTCCATGTCACTGCCGCTGCCAAGTCGGACGGTGATGCCATCTCTGGTATAAGCGCGTATGTTTTCCGGATTTCCGATATTGATCTCCGAAAAGAACCGCTGCCCTTCCGGAGAGAGTGCATTGAGAAAAGCGAGTGCTTTGTCCAGGTCTTCCTGTGACACGGTATCTCCGAGGAGCAGGTTTTCCATGCGCTTGCCTGTGATCATAGCGACGTCGCCCTTCCGGATCGACTGCACGGAATCGATCACCATGCCCTCTTTATCCAGCACGACGTAGCTGTACTCCGCCTGCATGATGGCCAGCGGCTTTCTGTCTTCGATGTGTACTTCGAGAACGAAGGGAAATCCACGGCTCACCTCGACATGAGCCACGCGAATGTCATGAGAAAGACGCTCTGCCAGGCCGGAGGCGCTGATCTGCAGCACATTGACCGGCTGGCGGATCTGCCCTTCGAAAAGAATATCCTCCATTGTGAGAGCCTTCGTGCCGGTGAGATGGATATAGCCTAAGGGCAGCGGCAAAAGAAATATGCCAAGTGCCGCAAGGAGAAGTCCGCCGCCTGCGAGCAGGATGGACTGCCTGATACGGAATCCTTTCCTTTTCTTTTTGCGCGGTACCCGGGGTGCCTCCTTCGCCTCTATGTCTCGCGAAGGATCTTCCGGTGTCACTTCCATCTCTTCCCGCGGCTTCTGCTCGGGGATCTTTCCTTCATGCAGCTCGCGCCGGAAATCATTGAAGCTTTTAAAATTATCCATAAGAATCAAATCCTGTTTGTATAAGGTTTTACGGAAACGCTGATTAAATCGCAGAGTCGAATTTCATATGGGTTTTTATACATAGCTTCGTCATCATTCTCCTTAAATAGCTCGCTATTCGCGTCAGATGATTCCTTGCTCTGTATAAAAATCCAAGAATGAAATCTGACAACGATTGAATCAGTGTTTCCTTAGGTGTAAGGTTCGCGTTTTAAGGGGACATCCGTAGGATGTGCCGTCCCCGGTCACAAAGATCACACCTTATCCAGACCCGCTTCGAGGAGAATTTTTTCGCAGAGCGCGGGGAATGAGATCCCCGCCGCTGCGGCGGCCTTCGGGACGAGGCTCGTCGCCGTCATGCCCGGGATGGAATTGGCTTCCAGAAGATGCGGACGGCCGTCGCGATCCGTCTTGAAGTCGAATCGGCACGCACCATCACATTCCGCCATGCGATAGCCGGTCTCTGCGAGACGGCTCATCTCTTCCGCAAGCGCCTCCGGGATCGGAGCCGGGACGAGGTAGTCTGTCGCGCCCTTGGTGTACTTGGAGTGGTAATCATAAGACCCCGAATGCGGACAGATCTGAATGACCGGCAGTGCTTTGCCGTCCAGCACGGAAACGGTGAATTCGTCTCCGGAAAGGAAAGCCTCTGCCAGGATCCTTGGTTCTACCGAGAAGACACGGTCGATCGCCTCTTTCAGATCTTTTTCTTCCTTTACGATCTCGATGCCGATGGTCGAGCCTTCACAGGCGGGCTTGAGGACGACAGGAAGGGTAAAGCTCTTACGAATATCTTCTTCTATATTCTCCTTCCCATCCTTCAGATAGTAAGCCTTGGAGAAGGCCATGGGGAGACCCGCCTGCTTGAAGAAATGGCTGCTCATGATCTTATCCATGGTGATGGCACTCGAGGTCACGCCGGAGCCCGTGTATGGGATGCGGGCGAGCTCGAGTACGCTCTGGATGGTGCCATCCTCCCCGTACTTGCCATGCAGCGCGATGAATACGGCATCTGCCTTCGCTTCTTTCAGCTGCTCCACCACATGGTGCGGGTCATACTCCATAGAAATGGCCTGATAACCAATGGAGGTCAGGGCTTCTAAAATGGCCTTCCCTGTATTTCTGGAGACTTCCGCCTCTCTGGAGGGTCCTCCCATGAGGACCACGATTCTGCTCTCTTTAGTAATCACTTTTTCAACCCTTTATCCTTCACCAACTGAATGAGCTCTTCCCCTGCGCGGTAAATACTGCCGGCGCCCATGGTGATGATCATATCTCCCGGCTTTACAAAGTCGTAAAGCGCCTGAGGCATGCCTTCCACCGTATCCACATAGTGGATCTCCTTTTCCGGCAGACGCTGATGGACCAGTGAGGGGATCAGATGTCCGTCGACACCTTCGATCGGTGCCTCACTCGCCGCATAGATATCGGTGAAGAAGAGTACATCCGCATCATCGAATGCTTCGGCAAACTCCTGCTGCAGAAGCTGCGTGCGGGAATAGCGGTGCGGCTGGAAGGCGCAGATGATGCGATGATCGCCTGTCTCTCTCGCTGCTTTCAGAGTCGCTTTGATCTCTGTCGGATGGTGTGCATAGTCATCGACCACCCAGAGATCATTTTCTCTGGATTTCGTCTCAAAGCGTCGCTTCACTCCCACGAAGTGAGACAGTGCCGTCTCGATCGTTTCCATCGGGATGCCGCAGTAGAGCGCTGCGATCACGGCGCCCAGTGCATCACGGATATTATGCGACCCCGGGATCTGAAGCTCGATGGTGCCGAGCGTCTTTCCCTCGTGCACCACATCGAAAAGAAGATGCCTGTTTTCGTATCGCTTGTTCACGGCCCGATAGTCTGCTTTTTCATTGAGGCCATAGGTGATGCAGGTCTTATGGATCTCGGGCAGGATCGCACAGACGCCTTCGCTGTCTGTGCATACGATGGCGACGCCGTCCTCATAGCAGATATGGCTGATAAATTCGGAGAATGCACGGCGGATATTTTCGACGCTGCCATAATGATCCAGATGGTCATCCTCGATATTCGTCACCACCGTCATATAAGGGGAAAATTTCAGGAAAGAGCCGTCGCTTTCGTCTGCTTCCGCGATGACATACTCACCCTTTCCGAGAGAGGAATTTCCTCCGATATAGCTGGCTGCCGCCCCGAGAACGATCGTCGGGTCTTTGCCTGCTTCATAGAAGATCTGTCCCACCATGGCAGAAGTCGTGGATTTCCCATGTGCGCCTGCGACAGCGATGCCTTTGCCCCAGTGGAACATGGCCGCCAGCACGTCGGAGCGATGGAATACGGGAATGCCAAGACGTCTCGCTTCCAGAAGCTCTGGATTTTCTTCGGAGATCGCCGAAGAAATGACGACGCAGTCTGCGCCCTTCACATGAGACGCTTCATGCCCGATATAGATCTCTGCGCCTTTTTTTCGGAAATCGCGCAGAAAGGGAGAGTCTGCCACATCGGAACCGGAAATGCGCTCCCCCTTATCCAGCAGAATGACGGCCAGCGCACGCATGCCCATACCGCCGATCCCTATGAAATGGAATGAATGATACTTCGTGAGGTCCATAATCGTCTTCCTTTATTTAATGAGCGACAGTGCAAGTCTTGCGATATCCTCTCCGGCATGCACTTTTTTCAAAGTGCCAATGGACTTCTCCATCGTCTGAAGATCTTCGGGATGCTCGCGAAGCGCTGTGATATTTTCAATGAATCGGGCGCCTGTGACGTCCTTATCCAGAATCATTTTCGCCGCGCCCGCCTCGGAAAAGACGCGGGCATTGTATGTCTGGTGATCCTCTGCCGCATAGGGATACGGGATCAGGATGGCCGGCAGCTCTCTTGCTGCGACTTCCGCCAGACTGATGGCTCCCGCGCGGCAGATGATGAGATCGGCGGCTGCAAGCGCATTCGGCATATGGTACTCATAGCGGATGATGCGGCTCGCAGAACCATAATGTCCGTCCTCCGCGCAGCCAAGTGCACTCGTGATCTTGTCATATTCCAGCTCACCCGTCACATGGTAAAGGCACAGGTCCTTCGCCTCTTTGAAGTGGCGATGCACATCCAGCATAGCGGTATTGATCGTCCTCGCTCCGCGGCTGCCGCCGGTGACCAGTACCATGAAGGTATCCGGCGAAAGCCCGAGCGCCCTGCGGGATGCCTCCCGCTTAGCTTCCATAATGTCGGGACGGATCGGATTTCCTGTATAGATGCATTTCTCCGGATGCGGGAAACGGGGAGCGGCTGCTTCATAGCCCAACGCGATCTTATCGACCACACGGGAAAGGATCTTATTCGTAATCCCGGGGATCACATTCTGCTCCTGGATCAGCGTCGGTATATGAGACAGCGCTGCCGCCATCAGGATCGGCCCGCATACATAGCCGCCCGTCCCGATGACTACATCCGGTGCGAAATCCTTCAGGATCCGGCGCGCCTTGAAGAGGCTCCCTGCCGCATGACACAGGATGCTGATATTTTCCAGCGTCAGCTTCCGCTTCAGGCCCGAAGCCGGCAGCGAGGCGAAACGATACCCTTCCTTCGGAATGATACGTGACTCCATCCCATTCGGCGTGCCCACGAAAAGAAATTCTGTTTCTTCCAGTTTTGCTATTTCCTTAGCAATGGTGATGGCCGGGTAAATATGTCCCCCCGTACCGCCGCCAGATAAAATAACCCGTTTCATGAATGCTCCGTTATAATCAGTGAGAAAACAGGGATCAGGAATCAGCCTTGGAGACGTCAGATGTTAGACGTCAGATGTCTGGCTTCTGACATATTTTCTGACCCCGACCCATTTACATGAGGCTCTTTACGTTTTTCTTAAAATCCATGCCGCGCTCTTCCATATTCTTATACATATCGAAAGAAGAGCAGGCCGGTGAAAGGATGACGACATCCCCCGGTCTCGAAAGCTTCTGTCCGAGGAGGACAGCCTCTTTCATAGAGGATACGCGGTGGATCGAAGAGACGCCCGCTTCCCTGGCCGCTTCCTCGAAGCGCTCAGCCGCCGCTCCCAAAAGGATGAGCTCTTTCGTATGAGAGCGCACGGTCTGCATAAAATCAGACAGAGGCGTGCCCTTATCATGACCGCCGGCGATCAGGATGACCGGCTTGTCGAAGGCTTCCATGCCTTTGGTGGCTGCATCGGTATTCGTAGCCTTGGAATCATTGTAGTAGGAAACGCCATCCAGCTTGCGAACAAATTCGATGCGATTCGGAAGAGCAGCAAAGGTCTTCAGCGCCTCTATGATGACAGCCGTGTCGACGCCGCCCTCATGCGCCAGAAAAGCGGCAGCCAGGCAGTCCTCGATATTTTGTTTCCCTTTCAGCAAGAGCTCTCCTGCGGTGCAGAGAGGGATGGTTTCCCCCCGTCTCTTCAGTACGAGACGGTCACCGGAAAGGCATGCGCCTTCTTCGACTCCGTGCGAGGTAGAGAGCAGGCACACATGGGTGTGTGCTTCCGCCTGCTTTTTCAGCATCGGCGTATAGGGATCATCCGCATTCAGAAGGATGCAGTTCGTTTCGTCCATATTTTCAAAGATCCGCGCCTTGGCTGCCACATAGGCCTCCATGGTGTGGTGACGTTCCAGATGATCGGGCGTGATATTCAGGATGACCGCCGCCTTCGGCCGGAAGCAGGTGATGAACTCCAGCTGGAAGCTCGAAACTTCCGCTGCGATCAGACCATTCTCCGGCACCAGCTCTGCTTCGCGAGAAAGGGAGATCCCCAGATTCCCCGCCAGAGCAAAGGGCCTTCCCGAGTGGGAGAGCATGCTGCCAAGAAGCGTCGTGGTCGTGGTCTTCCCGTTTGTCCCCGTGATGGCCAGGATCGGCGCCTTCGTCACGCGATAGGCGAGCTCGACTTCACTCAAAACAGGGATGTGCCTTTTCATCGCCCCCTGGATCACGACATTTTCCGCCGGGATGACAGGGGAAACGACGACGGCATCCATCCCGTCCAAAAGGCTCTCAGACTGCTCGCCGAAGCAGAACTCAGCCCCGAGCCCGATGAGCTCTTCTTTTTCTTTGTTATTCTGTATCTGATCCTTGAGATCAGAGATCACGACATGGGTTCCATGACGGAGAAGTACATGAGCCGCGCCAAGACCACTGATACCGGCGCCCAGAATAAGTACATGTTTCAAAGCTATACCTCCCATGAATGGTAAAACATGGATAGTCGGCGGGAGCAGGGATGCGAATGGAAAGCATCAGCTTTCATCCCCGATCTCTATTTCCCGTTCTGCTGCCGGCCGATTTATGGCAGTGCATAGATCGCCAGCATCAGGCTGCCCGCGGCGGCGAAGCCTTCGAAGATCCAGAAGGACCAGACGACACGGACTTCACTCCAGCCGGACAGTTCGAAATGATGGTGCAGCGGACTCATCTTGAAGACACGCTTGCCCGTTGTTTTGAAAGAAATGACCTGAATGATGACAGATAAGGCTTCCAGCACAAAAATAAGGCCGAGGAAGGCGAGCAAGAGCTCCGTCCGGGTCATGACCGAGATTCCGGCGATGGCTCCGCCGAGGGCGAGTGAGCCGGTATCCCCCATGAAGACCTTGGCCGGATGATAATTGAAGAAAAGGAAGCCAATGCAGGCCCCTGCCAGAATGATGATAAAATAACCAAGGTCATGAAACCCTGTCATATAGCAGAAGACCGCATAGGCCGTAAACGCAATGACGCAGCAGCCGGAAGCCAGTCCGTCCAGCCCATCCGTCAGGTTCACCGCATTCGATGCCCCCACAATGACAAGAACGACGAAAGGATAGTACAAAAGTCCGATGGAAATATCCATGTCCGTGAAAGGGATCGCGATCGAGTAAGGCAGGTGCAGTGTATCTACGACGCCCCAGCAGAAGAGCACGGCGAGGATCAGCTGCCCCAGCATTTTCTGCTTGGCCGTCAGCCCCAGATTCCTTTTCTTTTCTGCTTTGATGAAATCATCGAGAAATCCTAAAAGCCCATGCCCCAGCGTCAGGAAAAGAAGCCAGAGGACCGATGGATCCAAGAGGCGGTTGAAAAGCACCACCAGCACCATCGCTGTCAGCATGAAGAGACCGCCCATGGTCGGAGTGCCGCTCTTGGCCCGATGAGACTTCGGTCCTTCGGTGCGGATCGACTGGCGCGCCTTCAATTTTTTCAAAAGCGGAATGCCCACCCATCCGCAGATGACGGTGAGGACCGCTGCTTCCAGCAGGTATATAAAATAATTACTTTCCATCCTTTGTCAGAACTCCCCTCAAGAGCATTGGTACTTTTTCCATATGCATATAGTGCGAACCTTTCACCAGCACGGCATCCCCGGCCTTCGCCAGAGCCGCCAGCTTCTCTGCCGCTTCTTCACAAGTATCATAAGAGAAAACGGACGTCATGCCGCCCTCTTTGGCAGCGGAAGCCAGATGGCGAGAGAGTGGTCCTACCGTGATGAGGCCGTCAAAGCCCATGGCGGCGGCTTTCTTTCCCGTCTCATGGTGCAGCGCCTCTTCCATCTCGCCCAGCTCTCCCATATCACCAAGCACCAGGTAGTGATGCGAAGCGGGGATCTGCTTCAGCGAGCCGAATGCCATTTCCATGGAGAGCGGATTCGCATTGTATGAGTCATCCATGACAGAGATCCCTGCGATGGTAAGCAGTGTCTGCCGCTGACCGATCGGATGGAAATCCGCAAACGCTCTCTGAATTTTCCGGCTGTCCACGCCAAGGACACGGGCTGCCGCGATGGCGGCCAGTGCATCGTAGACATTGTGCACGCCTAGAAGATGCAGCTTCACGCGGAATGCTTCATCAAAAGACGTACAGATGAACTGGGTTTGCAAAGCCTCATAACGGGCATCTGTCCCGCGGACGGTATAGCGTCCCGCAAGGCCATAGGAGATCACGCGTCCCTCGAAGCTGTCCCCCATCGCTTTGACGAAGGGGTCATCCCCATTCAGGATCGCCGTGCCATCCTTCGGCAGTGCTTCGATCAGCTCGGCCTTCGCCTTTGCGATATTTTCCTGACTGCCCAGGATCCCGATATGCGATGTGCCGACATTGGTCACGATACCGATGGTCGGGCTGGCGATCGCACAAAGCTCTGCGATCTGTCCGAAACCACGCATCCCCATTTCCACGACGCAGACTTCCGTCTCTTTCGTCATAGAGAGGAGTGTCATGGAAAGGCCGATCTCATTATTGAAATTTTTCTGTGTTGCGCAGACATGAAAACGAGACGACAGGAGCGCCGTCGTCATGTCTTTCGTCGTTGTTTTTCCATTAGAGCCCGTGATGCCGATCACCGGTACATGGAAACGCATGCGGTGAAAATGGGCAAGATCTTCCAATGCCTTCTTCGTATCCTTCACGAGAAACGCCGATACATCGGAAGGCACCTCTGCGGCAAAAGAAGCATCCGAAAGGATGACTCCCGAAGCCCCTTCTTCGCACGCCTTTTTCAGAAAGGCATGCCCATCAAAATTTTCTCCTTTAAGAGCCAGAAACAGATTGCCCGTCTCGATGGTGCGGGTATCGGTACTGACCCCGTCCATGGACGGCTCCCTGCCTCGCTTGAGCAGCTTGGCGCCGCAGGCTCTTTCTATTTCTTCTATCGTAAATGAAGCCATGAATTTCACTCCTTCAGTAGTGTCCTCAAAAGCGAGCCGCACCTGACTCTTTCAGCGCTTTCCTCGCTTCTTCCCTATCGTCGAAATGAATGGTCTTGTCTTTCAAGATCTGGTAGTCTTCATGGCCCTTGCCGGCGATGAGGACGATATCGTCTCCTTTAGCGAGGGAGATCGCCTTCTGGATGGCGCTTCTTCTGTCGACCACCACTTCCACCTGCAGGGACGGCTTCTCCGCCTTCACCTCTTCGACGCCGGCTGCCACTTCTTTCACAATGGTCTCCGGGTCTTCCGTGCGAGGATTATCACTGGTCACGATCGCTACATCCGCATAGCGGGCAGCGATGCGGCCCATGATCGGACGCTTCATCTTATCACGGTCGCCGCCGCAGCCGAAAACGACCAGAATGCGGCCCTTCGTGATCTCCTGTGCGGTCGTCAGGATCTTCTCAAGACCATCCGGGGTATGTGCGTAGTCGACCACGACGGTGAAGGACTGGCCTTCATCGATCAGCTCGAAACGCCCCGGCACACTGTGGAATGTCTTCATAGCAGCTGCAATGGTTTCCATGGAAATTCCTTCGGAAAGCGCCGCACCGATCGCCCCCAGTGTGTTATAGATATTGAAACGGCCTGCCAGTCTCGTCTCGAACTGGTAGGTTTTCCCTTCATAGGTCACTTTGAAGGCAGAAGACTTGCCGGTGAACCGGCTGTCAAAAGCATACAGATCCGCCGTCTTGTCGCTCATGCTGTAGGTGTGAAGATCCGCCACCTTCTGATCGACAGCGTCCATCATCACATGGGCATACGGGTCATCCACATTCACCCACGCTGCCTTATTGCCCTTCGTCTGTCCCGCCGAAGACACCTTCTCAAAAAGGATGGCCTTGGCTTTTGCATAGTTGTCCATCGTCTTATGGTAGTCCAGATGATCTTCCGTGAGGTTCGTGAAGACGGCATTATCAAATTCCACGCCTTCGACGCGCCCCATGACGAGCGAATGGGAAGAAACCTCCATGCACACATGGGTGACCTTTTCTTCTGCCATCTGCCAAAGCAGACGCTCCAAATCGATGACATCCGGCGTGGTATTGTGCGTCGGCAGCTCCTTATCCCCGATCAGGGCATGGATGGTGCCGATGACACCGGTCTTGTAGCCCGCCTGCTCAAGGATATGGCTCACGACATGGGTCGTAGTGGTCTTGCCATTCGTCCCCGTAAGTGCGATCATGCGCATCTTGCGCGACGGATAGTCAAAGAAAAACGGTACCATATCTTCCATCGCTTTTCTGGTATCTGCCACATAGACGACAGTGACCCCTTCCGCTGCCTTCACCTCTTTGGAAGCCACGATGACTTTCGCCCCCAGCTTCACGGCAGAGTCCACGAATTTGTGTCCATCCACATGCGCCCCCTCGAGGCAAAGGAAAAGGCTCCCCTCTTTCACCTGACGCGAGTCCGCTGTCACATCCAAGATCTCAATATCTGTAGCGCCTTCCGTGCGCAGGATCGGCGTTGTTTTCAGTAATTCTGCTAATTTTTTCAAAACAGTCACCTCTGGTTTTCTATTTAGGAAGCATAGACACCCCTCCGGATGTCATTCACGCTTCCTGTCTTCTATGAGTCGTGCTTTTGAAATCATCACGGCATGCGTCATCACCTCCATCAGAGATGACGCTCGAATGCCACTCATTATATTAGCTTAAATCTATGGCAAGCACAAGGGGCTGTGAAAGATGAAATTTCATTTTCACAGCCCCTTTCTTGTGTAGTTCACTTCTATCTGCTTATTTTTTAACCCCACTGATTCATGGTAAGAAAGGTTCGACAGGTTTGACAAGTATGGTGCGGCGCATTTCGTCATCCTGAGCGGAGAAAAACGTCGCATGTAAAAAAAGGAAACACCGTTTCCCAAAATGGGAAACCCGTTGAACCCTCAGAACCTTCCGAACCCATTTCTCTATCTTCCTTTGTTCGGGTGCGGTTTGGCGGGATCCGCACTGCCATAGACCGCACGAACAGGCAGGCTCATCTTGAGCTTCTGCTCTGCGATCTGCTGGATGCGTACCGGCGCCTCCAGACGGGACACCTCGAGCTTGTCCACCGCATTCTCCTTCGCCATCGTCATGACCTCGCTGCGGATACGCTGCATTCTGTATTCCTCCTGAATATTGATCCCACTCAGAAAGACCAGCAGCATCACGGGAAGAAGGATCATCAGCGTCCCCAGAATGATGTCATGGAAAAAATAGGAAGAGTCAGACCTCTCGCGCTCGATCCGGCGAGACGCGGCGACGCTTTCCGGCATCGACGGCATGTAATCCATGACTTGCACTTCCTGTACCATACGATATCTCTCCCATCTTTTTCAGACTCTATATCTCAGACTGAAGGAAACAGGGCCAGATCCCCGGTCGCTCCCTACACTCTTTCTACAACACGCAGGACCGCACTTCTCGCACGCGGATTCTCCTCGATCTCTTTCGCACTCGGCTTTTGCGCCTTGCCGATGGACTTCACCAGACGATGGTGGTGGCACACACAGACAGGCAACTCCGGCGGGCAAATGCAGTCCCTTTCCATTTCCTTGAAAGCCTTCTTGATGATGCGGTCTTCCAGTGACTGGAACGTGATGACGCCGACCCGTCCCCCCACTTTCAGGTGGGAAACGCAGGCTTCCATCGTGTCCTTCAGGATCCCCAGCTCGTTATTTACCTCGATACGGATCGCCTGAAACGTGCGCTTCGCCGGATGCGGGCCATTTCTTCTGGCATGCGCCGGAATGGCCGCCTTGATGACCGAGACCAGATCATCCGTCGTCTCGATGGGCTTCTTCTCGCGGAATTCACAGATAAACTGCGCGATCCGCTTCGCCCATCGCTCTTCCCCATACTCCCAGATGATGCGCGCAAGCTCTTCCTCTTCATACGTATTCACGATCTCATACGCCGTGCGCGGATTTCTCTGATCCATGCGCATATCGAGCTTCCCGTTATTCATATAAGAGAATCCACGGCTGCCGTCATCGAGCTGATGGGATGAGACCCCCAGATCGAAGATGAAGCCATCGACCTTGTTGATCTCAAGCGAGGCCAAGATATCATGGATATGAGAAAAATTATCCCGCACGAAGAGATGCCGGCAGGCACAGCCGGAAAGACGATGAGAAGCCGCCTCGATCGCTTCTTCATCCTGATCGACGCCGATCAGAAGCGCATCCGGAGCGAGCTTCTCCGCCATAGCGAAAGAATGTCCGCCACCCCCTAAGGTGCAGTCGACATAAATGCCATGTGGATCCGTCAGGATCCGGTCGATCATTTCGTGCAGAAGCACGGTGGTGTGTTGAAATTCCATAAATTAGTCCTCGAAAAAAGGTGAAAGGTGAGCCCGTGGGGCGTGCCGTTCCTTGATGGGCAATGCTATTAACTTAAGCGGAAGAACGTTCTTGGCTCCCCATCGGGGGAGCTGCCCGAAGGGCTGAGGGGGCTACGTAGCGGTATTGCATGAAAGTGTTGGAATATCGATAGCATCGGACTATTCAACATAGCACGCTATACCGCTGGCATGCCCCTATTGCCTTCGGCACTTCCCCCGAAGGGGGAAGCAAGACGTTACGTAGCTAACGATTTCCTTAACTTAATAGCATTACCTTGATGGGGGATGAAAGCTCTGCTCGAATAGGGCAAGGCGGCATGAAAGACAGATGGAGAAAGCGTGAGTCCCTAGTCACTCACCCCTAGTCACCAGTCACGCCCAAACCTCACAGATCAAAATTCAGCGGAAGATCGAGAGCATCCGCGATCTCTGCGATATCCTCGCCCTCTTCGTCCTGACGCAGGAGCTCCGGATCCCAGATCTCGATGATGGGTCCCGTCCCCACGATGCAGGCTTCCTTCTTCAGCTTTGCAAATTCACGAAGGTGGGCAGGGATCAGGATACGCCCCTGGCGGTCGCACTCCATCTCCGTCCCGCGGCCGATCAGATGACGCATGATCTTGCGGACATTACGGTTCGTGAAGGGCAGCTTCTGCAGCCGGGCGATCAAGGCATCCCAGCGCTCTTTCGGATAAATATTGAGGCAGGTATCCAGACTTGGAGCCAGCACAAAACGACTTCCCAGCTCTTCTCTGAATTTCGCTGGAAGGATCATGCGCCCCTTGGCGTCTATGGTATGAGAATATTCATTCATAAACATATCCTTCCACCTCCTCCACATTTACCCACATTCTACCACAATCTCCCACCCTGTGACAACGAAATTTTTTCAAACTCATCATTTTTCCGCCTGCTGCCCATGCATTGATTTTATCGATGTTTTCAGCACCTCCTTTTCGAAATCAAACCACTCCCCGCTATGATTTCTTCCGTTTTTCGAAAAACAGGCAAAATAAAAAATCCCCACTCGGGGGATTTTAGAGAAATCTGTGGAAATAAGTGGCGCACCACCCCAAAACGGCGAACCTTTTGGTTCGCCGTTCCATCGGAATGATAAGTCCTGCATTTTCTATAATTACATATTCACGAGAATACGTCATAGGCTTTCGGCGATTCGCTCTTTTAATTGTGTCATCAGCTGCGTTTGATAACGCTGCAAGATTATCATGTTGGAGGGAATATTGCCTTTTGTCTTCATCTGTTCGGAAGCGTTCGTAATCAATACCGAAAAGCTACATTTTTTCTTTTGCGCTGCATTCCTCAAGAGATGAATTGCCTCTGAAAGACTTTCATTTTCCCTTTGCAATCTGATTGCAACAGGATGTCCCCTATAATACTTTTTCAGGAAAGCATCAATGCCTTTATTGCGTTGGACAATATCGCAATCGAATTGACGCAGAATAGATAATTCCTCTTCTGCTTTCGTTTTATAGGCATCGATACCCACTTTCAGCAAGATAGAGGATGTTTTACTCGGCATTTCAAGTCGTTTATTCGCCAAAGAAACAGCTTCTGGGTTAATATCTATTCCAATAAATTTACGTTCTTGAAGTTTTGCGCTAACAAGGGTCGTCCCGCTTCCGCAAAAAGGATCTAATACGGTATCCCCTTTGTTGGTACTAATTTCGATTATCTTTTCCAACAGTTCAATCGGCTTTTGCGTTGGATAACCGGTTCTTTCTTTTGCTTTAGGATTTAAAAAAGGAATATTCCAGACATCGGAAATCGGAACCCCCTTTTTCTCTTTTGCAGCAACAATTTCTCCTTTTTCATCACGTTTGTATACTGCTTTTCCGTCTGCATTTCGCTCTCGTTCCTGCAATATTTGATCAAGATTCGTTGTTGGTGAATATGTCCCATAAAACATATTGAATTTATAGTTTTTGCTCTTGCTATAATAGTAAATCGTTTGATGATTCGGTAATAATCCTCTTTTTGAATTTGACCATCGTTTATAAGCCCAAATAATTTCACTTCGAAAATTACCTTCTCCAAATACTTCATCCAGCAAAACCCTCAAATAGTGTCCTGCCGATGTATCGCAATGCAAGAAAATGTTACCCGTGTCTTTCAGAACACGCTTCATTTCAAGCAAGCGCACACGCAAATACGCAAGATATTCTTGTTTGGAGTTCCAAACATCTGAAAACTCGTATTTCTTTCCACTTGCGTCTGATAAAGACCGTTTCTTTTGGGTATAAAATGGCGGGTCGAGATAGATCATATCTATGGATGCATCTTGCATCAATTTTAAAACGTTTAAGCAGTCATCTTGATATATCATTTCGTTTCCCTTGCTTCTGCGATTTTCTCAAGAATTTCCAATAAGTTAATTCCAGTAAAATCGTTAATATAAGTCCACGCTGAATCTCCGTAATAGTATTTCCCGCCAATACCCACATACAGCGTTTCAAGTGTTTCTTGAATCCTTTGCGCCTGTGACCGTTGTGGATAATAAAACATAACTCTTATAGGAGTGTATCCTTTACTTTTGATCACTTTAACGCGTGTGTGTTCTTTGGTAATATGATCGCCATCGGTTGTAGCATCCCGCCACTTAATTTCGTGTGCAAGATCGCCCACAAGACAATCAATTTCAAACGTCTTGGGACGTATTCCTAAAGTGTTTGGAATTCTTACTTTTTCGGCGCCAGGGTATTTGTGTTTCATACAAATAATAGCGGCTTCTTCGAGGAATGCACCCGCATATTTATATAAAAATCGTCCTTTATTTTGGTAAAGGTCTATTAAGTTTCCCTCTTCATCGGATACCCCCAAAACACGATATACAAGATAATGTGAATTATCATCACTTTTCATTTCTTCAACGCGTGAATTTACATGCAATTGCAGTATTTTTACATATTTATCTGCCAGGGATTTTATTTCATTGTATACATCTATATTCATATCAATCGCCTCTCTTTAATTGCACATGAAGATCCATATCTTATAATGATATCAAAAATCTTATTTTTTCTCAATAAGCATGGATTCTACAACCATTTTTAGAAAAAGCACTTGACCGCTTTCACCGACAGGTGCCGATATATACCATCAATCTTTTTTCATATAGATCAAGGGATAGGAATTTCCTTCTTCATCCCGTTCCGTCTGCTGATAAGGATAAGTATGAAAGCCAAGGCTCTCATAGAATTTTCGCACTTCCGGATTCTGTTTATTCACCGTCAGCCAGCTGAGTGAATAATGCTCCATCCCATACTGCATCAGGGCGCGGCCGATTCCTTGTCTCCTGCATACATTGGAAATAAAGAGCATCTCGAGCTTCTGTCTGGCGATGCCCATGAAGCTGACAGGGCTTCCATCTTTACTTTCTGCGATAGCCAGGACGGGGACTTCGGTCAGCGTCTGGGGGACATACGTTTCAATCCGCTGAATTTCGGGCAGCGTCAAGAAATGGCGGGTGGCTTCCACCGCACTCTGCCAGACTTCCAAAAGCTGCCCCACGAGTGCCGGACTGCGTTTTTTGATTTCTACCATCTTCATAGCATCCGCTCCTCACACAATTTCTGAATCAGTATTTCCTTAATTTTATCATGCTTTGCATCCCGTAGAGCCGTTTTACTTCTTGATCCACCGCGTAATGTCTTCCATCGTACACTGCTCCCCGTAGATTCCCAGCCATGGATCAGTTCTTAGAAGGTTTACAGTCTGCAAGTAAACCGGCACCCACGCCTCGTCCTCTCCCATCTTGCCACCCCAGTCATCCGGCGAAGGTGTCTGGTGGCTTTCTTTTACATACTCTTCCAGCCGTTCTTCATCGTAATTTTCAGAAACGTACTGTGCGCAAAGCTGGCACTGTCTTTCCACGCTGGCATCGGAAAGCATATCTCTCACCTCTGCCTTCCATTGCTGGAGAAGGGCGGGAAGGACGAGAAGGTCGATGCCAGACAGAAATCAGCAAAAAGAAAAAATAAAAGAATTTCCTCAAACAAGGCGATCCATCCGCATACAGGCCGCCACCGATTCTCCGTACTATCAGTGTTTACTGAGGTCGCCATGGTCTGACATACGCCTGACGACTATATCTGCCATATCATATATGCTATATTTCATTGCATTTACGCACGCATTTCCTTGCACATTTTGTGTGCATTTCTTTCACAATTCGTGATTTCAACAAATCATTGTAGTTATTTGTAGTTTTTCCCTCTTGCATTTTTTAGAACGACGTTGTACTATATAGTCATGAAGCCGGGCATGCCTGAACATGTTCCCTGACCGGACGGACCTTCCGATTTCCAGAATTCTCCAAGCGCTACGAGATCACAAGGAAGGATCGTTCCAAGGCAGGGCGGATCTGCAGGATGCCCCGGCGTCATCGGATGGGTCAGCCGGAAGCGTACAGCCTGCTGACGGCACCCATTTTAGGCTGACAACTGTGAAAACCAAATATCCGGAAACCGATCAGGTTCTTCCGCTTCCCTGCCCCATGCGAGGCCGGGTCCCGACGATAGCACAGGTTCTCCCGCACTTCGGTGCCTATGGACGACCGTCACCGATTCTGGGCTCCGCCTGCCTCGGGTACAGGCGGAGAGCCTTCTCCGGGTGTTTTTTTATGCCATCTCTTCCTATATATGGTGTGTGAACAACTTATTCACATCATATCTTGATTTTCCGATTTTTTATGGGCCATAAGCCCGCATTTCCATAAGGAGATACGCTATGAATACGAATAACAAAGTGTTGGAACTGACATTTACTGTAGAAGGCAGCCGCAGCATGACGCTCTCGATCCCCTGCCCGAAGGATGACCTGACGCTCGAAACGGTGAAGGAGAAGGCAGCGCTCATCCTTCCGGTGCTGGAATCCTCTTCTGGCCATGCGGTCACGGCTTTCAAGCAGGCGAAGATCGTCGAAACCAGTGCGACCGTACTGGAATAACGAGGAACGGGACTGTCCGATGTCTGATGTCTGAAGTCCCATCCTTCAGTCCTTCTATTTACTACCTATGATTACCATAAAGGAGAACACTATGGCTACCACGTCTAAAACCATCGATATGAAACTTCAGGTCCGTGTAGAGGATGCGTCCTCGGGGACTTCCAAGGTGAAGAATCTGAATTTCAGCAAGATCAAAGTATCAGCCACGGCTGATGAACTGTATGCCGCAGGAAACGCGATCGCATCGCTCCAGTCCCGCCCGCTTTCGGGCCTTCGCACGGTAGCGACCAACGACCTCGCTGACGCAGGCTAGTCGGGCAAGCAAAAAGGCGAACCATTTCGGTTCGCCTTTTTTTATTGTCGTATTTTGGATAAAACAGTCTTTCTTCCGTCATCCGCACTTATTTATGCGATGATAGAGTAACAATGCCTTGGCACTGCGGTTTCCAGAGAAACTGTTTTTCCGCTGTGCAAGGAAGATCCCTCGGGTTCGCTCGGGATGACGATACGGGGCGGCGCTCGTCCAACATGAGTTTTCATCCAGATTTGGAAACCAACCTCCGCCCCTTCGGGGCACCTCCTTCCAGAGGAAGGAGGTGGAATGTCGCATTACCCCGTATCATCAGCCTTCCTTTTCCACATCCATCCCCTGCAAGACGAGCTGTTTCTCGTCTTTTCTCATATGGAAGAACCGATAGACATTGTGCGCGGCGCGCTTATTCATGCCCGCTACCTTGGCGAGCTCCTCTTCGCTCGCTTTTTTCATTTCATCGAGCGAGCGGAAGGCATGCCAGAGGGCGTTCCGGCGGTTTGGGCCGATGCCTTCGATGTGGTCAAGAACGGACTCCGTATTTCTTTTATTCGTCCATTTCCGGTGATAGGTGATGACGAAGCGGTGGGCTTCGTCGCGGATGAACTGGAGAAGCTGGAGAGCGGGCTCATGGTGATCGAGGACGATCGGGATGTCGCTGCCTTCTACGTAGATCTCTTCGATACGCTTGGCGAGCCCGATGACGGGTGCATGGCAGCCGGCCTTGCGGATCACAGGAATGGCCGCATGCATCTGCCCAAGACCGCCATCAAGGACGATGAGGTCAGGCTCGGGCCAGTCCTTTTCCTTCCCATAGCGGCGGCTCATGACTTCTGCCATGGACTTGAAGTCGTCCGCATGCCCCTGCGTGGTCTGCAGCTTGAATTTACGGTATTCGCTCTTTGCCGGACGGCCATGCTCGAAGACGGCCATAGAGCCGGTGGTCTCTGCGCCCTGGTTGTGAGAAATATCGAAGCATTCCATGCGCTCGGGAAGGCGCGGCAGAGAGAGCAGCTCTTTCAGCTTCTGCACGGCACCCTGCTCGCGGGCGTCCTGATACTCCCACTGCAGCTTCTTGTCGGAGAGATACTTTGCTGCATTTGCCATCGCCATGTCTTTCAGGCGGCGCTTGAAGCCGCGCTCGGGGCGGATGAGCTTCACTTCGCTTCCGCGAAGCTTCGTCAGCCAGAGAGAGAGGAGATCGGACTCTTCCGGCAGGAGCGGCAGGATGATCTCTTTCGGGACGGATGTCGGATTTCCTCCGTAGAAATCGCGAAGGAAGGTGGTGATGATCTCCTCATCCGTCTCGGATGCACTTTCAGGGATACTGAAATTCTCCTTCCCCACCATGCGGCCATAGCGGATATAGAAAATCTCCAGTCCGGTGTGACTGCCGTCGCGTGCCATGCCGAGCACGTCGAAGTCCCCTTCCGTGGATACGATGTGCTGGCGCTGCTGCACACTTTCGATGGCGCGGATATGGTCGCGCAGCTTGGCGGCTTTTTCGAAATCCATCGCTTCCGACGCCTCCATCATCTGCCGCGTGAGCTCCTTTACCAGCGCGGTGCTCTTCCCTTCCAGCAGGTCGCAGATGGTCTTTACATCACGGTCATAGTCGATGTGATCGACGTGGCCTCCGCAGGGCGCACTGCAGAGGTGCATGTGGTACTGCAGACAGGGACGGGATACCTTCATGGAGCGGCAGGTGCGGATGGGATAGTAGTGGCGAAGGAGGGACAGCGTCTGACGAAGGCTTCCCACGTCGGTGAAGGGACCGAAATACTTCGCCCCATCATCACGGCGGATGTTCCTCGTGACGAAGATGCGCGGCCACTCATCATTCACCGTGATCTTCACATAGGGGTAGGACTTGTCATCACGCAGGGAGATATTGTACTTCGGGTGCAGTTCTTTGATGAGATTGCACTCCAGGATCAGCGCTTCCATCTCTGTCCCGGTCATCGTAATGTCGAGATCGTCTGCGTGACGGATCATCGCAGCGACTTTCGGGGAACGGTTCTTATCCTCTCGTACATAGGAGCGGACACGGTTCTTCAGGTTCTTCGCCTTGCCGACGTAGATGATCCGCCCGTCTTTGTCTTTCCAACGGTACACCCCGGGCGAGTCAGGAAGGGCTTCTACCTTGGCTTTGATTTTTTCATTGACATCGATCATAAAAGACTCCTGAGAAAAAGAATAAGGCGAACGAAAAAGATCCGTAGGCTTCGCTCGGGATGACGATACGGAGCGAAGCTCACCTCACATTTCTTTTCATCCCACTGCGCTGAAGGGTGCCTCTTCGAGGCACTCTATCCTCCGCCTTCAGCGCTCCCCTTTCTTCAAGGGGCTGCTCAGCTGGCATGGAAAAGCGTATTCTCCTAAGGAAGCGGACTTGTGCCATGGAGATTTCTCGACTTCGCTCGAAATGACGATACGCAAGGAGCGATTGTCTTACATACATCGTTTACCATTCTGCTGAAGGGTGCCTCTTCGAGGCACTCTATCCTCCGCCTTCGGCGCGCCCCTTCTTCATGGGGCTGCTCAGTTGGCATGGAAAAGCGTATTCCCCTAGGGAAGTTGTATCATGGAGATTTCTCTACTTCGCTCGAAATGACAATACGCGAGGAGCGATTGTCTTACATACATCGTTTTCCATTCTGCTGAAGGGTGCCTCTTCGAGGCACTCTATCCTCCGCCTTCGGCGCGCCCTTCTTCAAGGGGCCGCTCAGCTGGCATGGAAAACGAATCCCTAATCCCCAGCCCCTAGTCACTTCAACCCCATAAACTTTTTCGTCCGTTCGATGACCGGGCCGAGGTACTGCCCGGTGTAGGACGCTTCCACTTTCGCGACTTCTTCCGGCGTACCGGTGGCTACGATCTCGCCGCCCTTGTCGCCGCCTTCGGGGCCGAGGTCGATGATGTAGTCGGCGGTCTTGACGACATCAAGATTGTGCTCGATGACGACGACAGTATTTCCCTGATCCACCAGCTTCTCAAGGACGATCAAAAGCTTTCGGATGTCTTCGCTGTGAAGGCCGGTGGTCGGTTCATCGAGGATGTAGAGGGTATCTCCGGTGCCGCGGCGCATGAGCTCGGTCGCCAGTTTCACTCGCTGGGCTTCGCCGCCGGACATGGTGGTGGCCGGCTGTCCCAGATGGATGTAGCCGAGGCCGACCTCCTGCAGGGTCTTCAATTTCCGCAGGATCTTGTCGTGGTTTTCAAAAAAAGGCACGGCTTCATCGATGGTCATATTCAGCACATCGGAGATGTTCTTGCCCTTGTAACGGACTTCGAGCGTCTCTCGGTTGTACCTGGCGCCGTGGCAGACTTCACAGGGGACGTAAACGTCTGAGAGGAACTGCATCTCGATCTTGATGATGCCGTCACCGTGGCAGGCTTCACAGCGTCCGCCTTTCATATTGAAGCTGAAACGCCCCGGTTTGTAGCCGCGCATCTTGGCTTCGGAGGTCTGGCTGAAAAGCTCGCGGATATCATTGAAAACGCCGGTATAGGTGGCCGGATTCGAGCGCGGCGTGCGGCCGATCGGCTGCTGGTCGATGTCGATGATCTTATCCACATACTCTGCGCCGTCCATGGAGTCAAAAGCTCCTGCCCGGTAGGATGTATGGTTCTTGATATTCGACAGTCCCTGATAGAGGATCTCATTCACGAGCGTACTCTTGCCCGAGCCGGACTCCCCGGTAACGACGGTGAAGGCACCGAGCGGGATGGTCACATCGATGTGCTTCAGATTGTGTTCGTGAGCGCCATGGATGGTGAGCGAGAGTCCATTTCCTTTTCTCCTCTTTTCCGGCAGCGGGATGTATTTCTCACCACGCAGGTACTGTCCCGTGATGGAGTCCTTCACCTTCATCACGTCCTCAGGCGTACCCTCCGCGACGACGGAGCCGCCATTTTCCCCTGCGCCGGGGCCGATATCCACGACCCAGTCTGCGGTGCGGATGGTATCCTCATCATGCTCGACGACGATGAGCGTATTTCCCAGATCCCGCATGCCCTTCAGTGTCGCAAGGAGCTTGTCATTGTCACGCTGATGCAGACCGATGGACGGTTCATCCAGGATGTAGAGGACACCGACCAGCCCGGAACCGATCTGCGTCGCCAGACGGATGCGCTGGGCTTCGCCGCCGGAGAGCGTCGAAGCTCCGCGGGAGAGTGTCAGGTAGTCGAGCCCGACATTCACGAGGAAAGAGAGACGGCTCTTCACCTCGCGCAGAATCTGGTCTGCGATGATCTTTTCCTTTTCGGAAAGCGTGACATGGTTCATGAAGTCCAGAAGGTCGATGACAGCCATGGAGGAAATCTCTGCGATATTCTTTCCGCCCACGCGGAAAGCGAGGCTCTCGGGCTTCAGGCGCGCCCCATGGCAGACGGGACATGGCTTTTCGATGAGGTAGTTCGAGAGCGTTTTCTTCATCTTCTCTGTCCACGCCTCTTCATAGCGCCGCTTCGTCATCGGGACGATACCTTCGAAGGGACGCTCATAGGACTTTGTGATGCCTTCGGGGCTGGTGTACTGGAAGGAGAGAAGCGCCGTGCCGCCGTTTTCAAACTCCGCCTTCGCCTGATCAGGCAGGTCATCATAGCATGCATCCATGGTGAGGCCATAGGATTTCAGGAAGGCATCGAGCAGCTTGTAGAGCCATGTTTCCTTATTATAAGGAAATGGCTGGATCGCGCCCAGACGGAAGGGCATCGTGTGATCCGGCAGGATACGATGGAAATCCGCCTCCAGTGAAGCGCCGAGGCCCATGCAGGCGGGGCAGGCGCCGAAGGGATTATTGAAGGAGAAAATGCGCGGCTCCGGCTTTGGCAGGGAAATCCCGCAGTCCGGGCAGGAGAAGTGCGTGGAAAAGACCATATCCTTCCCGCCGATGATGCTTCCCACCATCATGCCATCTCCCAGCTTCAGCGCAGCCTCCACCGAGTCTGTCAGGCGGCGCACGATGCCCTCCTTCACGATGATGCGGTCCACCACCACCTCGATGGTATGCTTCTTATTTTTCGCGAGCTCGATGTCATCGGATAGGGAGAGTACGTCCCCATCCACGCGGACGCGGACATAGCCCTCCTTGCGGAGCTCTTCCAAGAGCTTTTTATGCGTCCCCTTCTTCGCGACAGCGACCGGCCCAAGGAGCATGAGCTTCGTCCGCTCGGGGAGCGAAAGGAGCGCATCGACGATCTGATCCACCGTCTGCCGCTGGATCGGCTTGCCGCAGTGCGGACAGAAGGCACGGCTCGCATGTGCATATAGCATACGGAGGTAGTCATGGATCTCCGTCACTGTACCGACCGTCGATCGCGGGTTATGGCTGGTGGATTTCTGATCGATGGAAATCGCCGGCGAAAGCCCTGCGATCTTATCCACGTCCGGCTTATTCATCTGCCCTAAGAACTGCCGCGCATAGGCAGACAGGGACTCGACATATTTTCGCTGTCCTTCCGCATAGATGGTATCAAAAGCCAGCGACGATTTCCCCGAGCCGGACAGCCCGGTGAAAACGATGAGTTTATTTCGCGGGAGCGTCAGATCGATATTCTTCAGATTGTTCTGACGTGCGCCTTTTATGATGATTCCTTTTTCCATGGATGTCCTTTCGAAATTGAAGGAAAATGTATGGGGGATTTAGGGGAGCCCCTGGGGCGGCTCCCCTTGATTCCATTTGAAAGCCTCGATTGAATGAGAAATGGCTGATAACCGTTGTGCTATTGAGATTTCTCGGCTTCGCTCGAAATGACGAGACGAGAGAAGCGATTGTCTTACATACATCGTTTACCTTTCTGCAGAAGGGTGCCTCTTCGAGGCACTCTATCCTCCGCCTTTGGCGCGCCCCTTCTTCAAGGGGCTGCTCAGCTGGCAGGGCAAAACGAACTCCTAATCCCCCATCCCCAGCCTCTAGTCACCAGTCACCCAAAAATTACACCCGTTTCTTCATAGGTTTATAAATCCGTTTCTTCGCCGCAGCCTGACGCTTCAGGGCTTCTTCCGCGCGGGAACCGTAGCGATCGGTCCAGAGCTGGCGCAGCTTGGCGTGCTGGTCGCGGAAGCGGGCAGCGGCTTCGAATTCCAAATCCTTGGCCGCCTGTTTCATCAGCTTCTCGCAGTCCTTCATACGGGCGTAGATCTCCTCATCAGAAAGCTCGCCCTCTTTTTTCTTGCCGCCATAGGCAGCCGGCTTTTCATCGATCTTTGTGAGATCGATGAGGTCTTTGACCCGCTTTTGGACAGTGTGGGGGATGATGTGATGCTCCTCATTATAGGCCTGCTGGATGGTTCGGCGGCGATTCGTCTCATCGATGGCATACTTCATCGACTTCGTGATGCGGTCCGCGTACATGATGACGTGGCCATGCTCATTTCTGGCTGCACGGCCGATGACCTGGATCATCGAAGTTTCCGAGCGTAGGAAGCCCTCCTTATCCGCATCGAGGATAGCCACGAGCGAGACCTCCGGCATATCGAGACCCTCACGCAAAAGATTGATGCCGACCAGCACATCGAAAACGCCCGCACGCAGGTCACGGATGATCTCCGCGCGCTCGATGGTCGCGACGTCAGAGTGCAGATAGCGTACCTTCACGCCCGCTTCCGTCAGGAAATCGGTGAGATCCTCCGCCATTTTCTTCGTGAGTGTCGTGATGAGGACGCGCTCGTGAGCCTCCTCACGCTTATGGATCTCCCCCAGCAGGTCATCCATCTGTCCTTCGATGGGACGCACCTCGATGGAAGGATCCAAGAGCCCCGTCGGGCGGATGATCTGTTCAGCCAGATTCGTCTGGACGCCCATTTCATACGGTCCCGGCGTCGCCGACACATAGATGATCTGATTGATCCGTTCGGTGAATTCGTCAAAAGTCAGCGGACGGTTATCCAGCGCAGACGGCAGGCGGAAGCCATAGTCGACGAGCGTACTTTTTCTCGACTGGTCGCCATTGTACATCGCACGCAGCTGCGGTACCGTCACATGCGACTCATCGATCATGATGAGGAAATCTTCCGGGAAGTAGTCCAGGAGCGTAAATGGCGGCTCGCCGGGCTTCCTGTCCGACATGTGGCGGGAATAATTCTCGATGCCGGAGCAGTATCCGACCTCCTGCATCATTTCCAGATCATAATTCGTCCGCTGCTCCAAACGCTGCGCCTCCAAGAGCTTATCCTGATCCCTGAGCTCTTTGAGCCGCCCATCCAGCTCCTTCTCGATAGACGTGACAGCACGGCGGAGCTTATCCGAACTGGTGACATAGTGCGAAGCAGGGAAAATGCCGATGTGATTTCTCTCAGCGACCGTCTCCCCTGTCAGGACATCAAACTCCGTCAGTGAGTCGATCTCATCACCGAACATTTCGATCCTGACAGCGACATTGTTTTCCGATGCAGGAAATACATCGATCGTATCTCCCCGCACACGGAAGGTATCTCGCGTGAAATTCATGTCATTGCGCATATACTGCATACTGACGAGCTTTTCCAGGATCTTGTCGCGCTCGATCTCCTCGCCCGGCCTGAGCGAGAGCCCCATAGAGCTGTAGTCCTCCGGATCGCCCAAACCGTAGATACAGGACACCGATGCCACGATGATGACATCCCGCCGCTCGAAAAGCGCCATCGTCGCCGAGTGGCGCAGACGATCGATCTCCTCATTTCGTGACGAATCCTTCTCGATATAGGTATCCGTCTGCGGCACATAGGACTCCGGCTGGTAGTAGTCGTAGTAGGAAACGAAGTAGTACACCGCATTGTCTGGGAAGAAATCCTTGAATTCACTCGCCGTCTGCGCGGCCAGCGTCTTATTCGGAGAAATGATGAGCGTCGGGCGCTGCACCTCTTCGATGACCTTCGCCATCGTGAAGGTCTTCCCCGTCCCCGTCGCACCGAGCAGCACCTGCGCCCATTCGCCGTTCCTGAGTCCGCTCACCAGAGACTTCACCGCCTTCGGCTGATCCCCCATCGGCTGGAACGGCGCTTTCAGCGTGAAAGGCACTGCCGGCTCTGTATATTCTCTTTTGATCTGCGAATGATCCATACCCTCGCCTCCATTTTCTTTTATCGATATTTATCTATGTATTATAGCATAGATGGGAAGGGGTGACTAGGGAAAACGCTCCTCTCCCATGACTTTCATCCCGCTCGATGCCAACCTCCGCCCCTTCGGGGCACCTCCTTCCATGG
>ULUF01015070.1_pt1 | contig 79841 bp, 59 predicted proteins | sample 1958311 | NCBI WGS metagenome assembly ULUF01 (sample SAMEA4835754, study PRJEB28245) | human gut metagenome | biome: gut microbiome; material: fecal sample | place: Denmark | collected 2008 | reverse complement strand
TCTACCACATCATCTGCATAATAATAGTAATTTCCATCTTCTGCCTTACTAAGACCATTCTTCTTTTCAACAACTCCTGTTGCAGGTATCTCTGTTACATCTGTCTTCGCATCACATACTGTACAATGGTGGCTCTTGCTTCCTGGTGTTGTCTCTGTTGCTTCAACATCTACTGTCCACTCTGTACTGAAGCTGTGTCCCTTTGCTGGGATTGTTTCTGTGTATGTCTTCTTGTCACATGTTCCTGTTGTAGATGTACATGTATATGTAAGCACTCCTGCCTCTGTACATGTTGCCTGCTTTGTTATCTTTGACTCATACTTATGTGTATGTGTTGTCTCTGATGTTCCAGATGGTGTATATATCATATAGAAAAGATTGATTGAATCTCCCTTTGTTACAGTTACAGCACCCTTAGCAACATCTACTGTTAATGTACCATCAGAACCAACTTTTTTGCTTGTTCCATTAACTTTTACGCCCTTACCAGAAGCTGCCGTTGTTCCGCCAAATACAAGTGTAAGCTTTCCAGCGGATGGTGCTGTGAACTTAATACTTGTTGATGACTCCATCTTAAGGCATTTTGTAAGTGTAAGACCGTTGTATGTTGCTGTACCTTTATTTGTTGCTATGCTTCCTGTAATACTATAGAAGTCACTTGTTGTTCCTGATTCTGTAAAGTTATGTACCTTTGCATCTCCTGATACCGGTGTGTCAGGTGTAACAGGTGTATCTTTTCCAATAGCTGGAATAACTGCTGTTTCATTATAACCACATCCTGTACATGTGCGGCTCTTAAGACCTTCTTCTGTCTCTGTTGCAGGTGTAACAACTACCCACTCACCATATGTATGTGTATGTGAAGTGCCAGATACGCTTCCACCACCTACTGATACAAGAGATGTCTTGTATGCATTAAGCTTATCCTTTAAAGGCTTGTTAAGTGAATGGCTTGTATCATCAACGCTGTTATCAAATGTCCACTTGAAATCTCCGCCCATAATACGTCCTGCATACTTAGTTACAATTGAAGGAACATCTGCGGGTGCATCAATATCAGCAGTATCAACACCTAAATCAACCTTAGTATCAAAATTAGAATATGTCTTTCCACCCTGCTTTGCCTTATAAGTTGAAGGTACTGTTTCACTTCTTGATGTTGCAAGATATGCATCGAAATCAGTTGCACTTGCAGTTGTTGTACCAGCATCCGAATTAGCATATATAACAGACTTCTGACCTTCCATATAGTTGTTGTATGCCTTGATGACACCACCATTCTCTCCTGAGAATATTCCACCTGCCAGAACATCACTTCCCTGCATTGAACTGAGCATTGGATAATTACAGTTTCTGAAATAGTTAGCCTCTACGAATGCCTCACTATCCTTTGCAGCGCCTACACCATATTTAGAATTACCATCATAGTAGTTATTATATACATGAACTGACATTGTTCTGATACGAGGATGTCTTGAATCAGAATGGTCAAACCAGTTATGGTGATATGTAATCCAGTTCTCACCTGACTCTGACTTCATGCCACAAAGTGACATCTTTCCTGAATCCCAGAAATGATTGTAAGATACTGTCACATACTGAGAATTATCCTTTAAATCCATAGAGCCATCGCCCTTAGCCTGGTCACCATCTGAACCAGCATTACCATAGAACACATCGTTGTTATGTACCCATACACCACGTGACTGCTTAAGAGATATACCATCTCCGTCGCCTCCACCGCCCCAGTTCATAAGACCAAGGTTTCTTACTTCTATGCCTGTTGACTGGAATACAGCCACACCTGCTTCATATAAAGTAGCATCATCACCAATACCCTCAAATGTTACGTTAGCTGCTCCCTTAACACCAATTGCATATGCTGATGATACATCTTTGCAGGCAAGTCCGCTTAATGTAACCTGACCTATAATACGGATAGCAACTGGCTGGCAGTTATTCTTAGCCTTAATTGCCTGTGTAATAGCTGCTACACCTGTATATTCTGTGTTACCAATCTTCATCTTAACTGTATTCTTATTAGCTTCTGTAACATAAAGAACAGATGCATTAGACTTTAATGTACCATCGTTGTTATATGCACCAACGCCATTCTTTACCGGTGAATTACTTGAAAATGTAAATCCGCTTCTGTCATGTGCATTTACAGTAAGCTTATCTGAAACGATAGCAGCTGATGTATTCTCCTTGCCATTGTTCAGCGGAACAATCTTCATAACATAATCGCCTGCTTTTAATCCTACAGCATCCGCTCTCATGTAAGATGGATACTTTCTGATAAGCTCATCGTCCAACTGGACATAAGCTGAATCTGAGGCACTTGCAGACTTAACATATACATTGTAACCTGTAGCTCCTGTTACAGGTGTCCACTTAACATATGCTGTCTCAAGCCAGCCTGATGCTTCTGTTATTGCGCCAGAAGCTGCATGTACTGGATTCATGTCAAATACTATAACTGACACTGCCACCATTACACATGCAAGTAATGCACTCATAAACTTTTTTACTTGCTTTTTCATTTTTCCTCTCCTTTTCCATTTTATGCACATTTTTGTGCAAATTTGATATGTTTTATTCATAAATCATGTTTATATTACCATTATTGTACAATATTTTCAACCGCATTTTACATGTTAGAGAAAATTTTTCGTAATTTTAACACATTATTTCTTTTCCTAAAGTAAATGAATATACAATTTTTTCTTTTACAGTTTTTCCGGTAAGCTGTTCCAGAGCTTTTGCATAGTAATCAAGCTGGATTGCGTATCTTTTGACAAGCTCTTTTTCCCCCGCTTTGCCCTTCATAACCCTGTCAGTCTTATAATCAACAATCACAAGTTCTCCGTCCTCTTCAAAACACAAGTCAATTATACCCTGTATAAGCTGTCCTTCGTACTCAAATACAAAAGGCTGTTCTCTTCTGACACTGCCACAGTTCACCGCATTTGCAACTCTCCTGCCTGTTTCTGATTGTACAAATGTATATATATCCCACGGATTGACACTTTTCACTTGTAATTCATTTATCTTGCCGGTTTCTAACATTCTGTTAATATCTGCTTTAACTCCATCAAGGTTCACGCTCACTGAATAGTCAAGACATTCCATAACCCTGTGATATGCGCTACCACGCTCATTAGCAGCAAGCTGCACTTCCTCACCGCTTATGAACTTTGGAATTATGCTGTTTGTCTCATCACATTCTTTCTTTTTAAGTGCTGTCTTCACAGATTCATCCATGTAAGCATTTTCCTCTGAATCATCATCCGCCTGCATAGCCTTAAGCTGCGAAACCGTCAGCTTCATCCTTCCGTCTGCGTTATCATCAGGAACATACTCCGGAAGCTCCTCTAATAAAGGATAAGACACAGCTTCCATAATTTCATCAGCCATCTCCCCGATTCTAACAGCATTCGCTTCATCAGCCATCTCACCGGATTCATCCGCATCAGCCTCCGAATCCTCTCCGGCATCAACCATCACTTTAAAGCTGCCTTTCAATTTATCTGAGTCCATAAGACACACTGGCATTATCATATCAAGATAGTTCTTTATATTCTCACTGTCTGCGAAAGACAGCATTCCATCTGCTGCAAGTTGCTCAGCCCTTCCCCTGTATTTATCAAGTGTCTTGTCTGCATCTTTTACAACTCCAGTGATTATCAGTTTTTCTCTTGCTCTTGTCATTGCTACATAGAGAAGTCTCTCTTCTTCTGATATCGACTCCCTTACAATTCTTCTTGCCATGGCACCTTTTATAATAGTAGGTGTCTTGGTTCTTTTTTTTAGATCAACATAATCAACTGCAATTCCTAAGTTCTGATCAACAAGAACAGGTGCTGTTGCATCCATAAAGTTAATGCTCTTATGCGCTCCAGCAAGTATTACAATCGGAAATTCCAGACCTTTGCTCTTATGAATGCTCATAATTCTTACAAGATTCTCGTTGTCAAGGCTGGCAGCCCCCTCTGCAAAATCTTCGTCAAACTTCTTAAGTCTTTCAATATATCTTAAGAAATTAAACAGACCTGAATAACTTGATTTGCCGTATCCCGCTGCTCTTTCCAGCAGGACATTTAAGTTAGCCTGTCTCTGTGCTCCGGCAGGCATTGTTCCCACATAATCGTAGTAGCCTGAATCATATATTATCTCCCAGCACAGATCATATAGTGACTCAACACTGCTCTTGTCACGGTATTCTGTAAGCTTTGCAAGAAATAATGCACATTTTCCGGACAACTGCTTAACATCCGGCTCCTGCACCTTCCCAGCTTCACCAAGCACTGCAACTGCTTTCAAATGTTCATACAGATTATTATGCACATTCGTATCCACATGCTCTCTGCCAAGCTTTCTTACCATTCCAAGCTCTGCTGCCGTAAATCCTCCAAAATAAGACATCATTGCCGCCGCAAGGCTTATCTCCTGAACCGGATTATCTACTATTGTAAGCATGCTTAAGATTACCTGTATCTCACGCACGCTGAAATATCCTGTTGACGAGTCAGTATATGCCGGTATCCCCCTATCCATAAGGGCATCTGCAAATGTATCTGCCCAGCCTGTCACTGACCTTGTAAGAATTACAATATCCCTGTATTCTGCCGGTCTGTATATATTCTCATCTGAATCATATACATTTATGCCAGAAGCAACTATTCCCTCAATCAGCTTTGCAAGCCTGTCTGCCTCAAGTTCTCTTGTTGTCGCCTCTTCTTCATTCTCTGAAGATATAAGAATAACGTCTGTACTCTTGTTGGCTTCATCACCGTAATTACTGTCACTATATTCAGGATATGGAAATCCTGCATTAAGCCTTACCGATTCGTCATACCCGATTCCTGAAAAATTCTTATTCATGATATGACTGAACACATCATTGACACACTCAAGTACATTTTCCCGGCTTCGGAAATTCTTCTGTAATTCAATTCTAACATTATCGCCAGTCTCGCCGTATGTATCGTACTTCTCTATGAAAAGCTCCGGGCAGGCAAGACGGAACTTGTATATGCTCTGCTTTACATCACCAACCATGTATATATTGTTATTCTCACCTGTCAGTCTCGTCTTCGACACCGCATTAAGAATAACCTCCTGCAGCTGATTGGAATCCTGATACTCGTCTATCAGTATCTCTTCAAATCTGTTCGCAAGCTTGTCGGCAGTCTCTGTGTATACAAGCTTTCCATCTTCTTTCTTTACAAGTATTGAAAGAGCAAGATGTTCCATGTCATTAAAATCAATTATGCCCTTCTCTCGCTTCACCTCTGAAACACGCTTGGCATACACCTTTGCCACTTTAAGTAAAGTCCGTATCTGGATGCCTGCCCCCTGCATGTCTGCAAATATTCCCTCATCATCTTTCAAGAATATCTTATCATTAAGCCGTCCTATGTAATCTTTAAACAACTTTCGCTGCCCCTTGACATATTCCTTAATATCCGGGTCTGCTCCTGCATCCTTCTTTCTTGACAGGGCTTCAAATGAAAATATTCTTATTCTTCTGCCAAGCTCTCCAAAATCCTGTGAATTAATCATCTCATTAATTCCAAGCAGGTCAGACTGCAAAGCACCTGTATATGCTGCAGGTCCTGCCGGCTCAGAACAGATATCTACTAATCTGTTGTATTTATCACGGTAATCAAAAAGTGCATTTTTAATTGAATCATACAGCTCCTTAATTGCAGGATTATCGTAAGTCTCATCATCATAAACTAACATGCACTCGTCAAACCACTCATCAATCCACGGATTACTTCTTGAAAAACGGTATATTTTATCTATAATGCTCACAAGCCCTGAATCGTCCCGTCCCATGCCAAATGCATCAACAAGATTAAAGAATTCTTCATCTGCTTCGGCATAGAATTCCTCAAGCACATCTTCCAACACATCATTTTCAATAAGCTTCTTCTCACCCTCGTCCATTATCCTGAACCCCGGGTCCAGATTAACCTCTGGAAAATGATTTCTGATTATCCATAGACAGAAACTGTCTATTGTCGTTATCTGTGCGTTGTTAAGCAGTGTTATCTGTCTTAAAAGGTTCACATCCCCCTGATTCTCGTCAAGCATTGAATCAAGTGCTTTTCTTATCTTGTCTTTCATCTGGGCTGCTGCCGCCTTTGTAAATGTAACAACAACCAGCCTGTCTATATCTATATTGTTGTCAGGGTCTGTAATCATGGAAATAATTCGCTCTACCAGAACAGCAGTCTTTCCTGAACCGGCAGCCGCCGAAACCAGCACATTACAGTCTCTTGTATCAATCGCGTTCTTCTGCGCCGGTGTCCATTTTCTTTCCATTCTCATCAACCCCTTCCTTTATATTATTCCATAATACTTCATCATCGAATTTCTTTAATTTTCTGTAATTGCAGCCTGGCAAATCCACAGAAAATCCGCACACCGCCCCATAAGGACATCTGTCACAGCTTGAAAACTGTCCGTCTTTATAAGGACTTCTCCTGATATCACCACCTACAATTCTGTCCGCGGTATCAATGGCTCTTACATCAACGAATCTTCCAAGTATATTAAACTGCTCTGTATTCATCACCTTGCTTCTTCGTGAGTCAAATCCGCCGTCAGCCTTTCTGCTAACCGGAATATTAAGTGACGTACCCTCGGTATTGTCCATCTTCTCGGCAATATCCTTATCCGAATTAACCATTCCTTTAAGACGCAGTTCACCCTTAATCTTATCCTCTATCTCTTCTGCACTCTCTGTTGTCGCAGATACAATCGGGTCACTTATGTTGTAGTAGAACACTCCGGCAGGAATCACATTTTTACCCGGACGCATCTTCGCCACAAGCTTCATTGCCGCTTCCATGTAGACCATAAGCTGGATATCAATTCCGTAGTAGGTCTTTACTATGTTGAAATCCTTCTTTCCTGTCTTGTAATCGATAATTCTTACATATACATCTGTGCCGTTTTCGCATATGTCAACGCGGTCAATTGTTCCGCTCATAAGCTGCTTTCTGTCTCCGTCCCCGACTTCCATATTGAACTTATGCTCGAATACAAATGGCACGAAATCACCACATTTTAACTGCTCACCCATCGCCCATATAGTGCGGTCTGCAAGGTCCTCCATCCTCTTAATCATGAATGAATTACGGCTTGAATCCTTAAGGATACTGTTCTGGTATATGTCAGTAATTGCAGCGACACTTCTTTTTACCATCTCGCGGCGCTTCTCCTCTGATATCAGATAGTACGACTCACCGTTTTTCTTGATTTCGTCGCACACCTCACGGATAACCGCATGCAGTACGACACCAAAGTTTACCGGTGAAAATGTGAATTCTTCCCTTTCCTTCAAATCAACTCCATATCTTAAGTAATACCTCAGCGGACACTCTGCAAAGTTCTCAAAAGATGTGACGCTTCCGACAAGCCTGCCGCCAGTAAGTGAATCAATAATATCCTCATCTATATTTGCAGCAATTTCAGTATTATCAAAGCTGTTCGCCGCCCGCGGTATTGTCACATATGAATTCTGCTGTGCCGTGTCTTTGTAAGATAACTTAAGGCAATGTGAAAACATTTTTCTCATGCTTCTTATAATATATGAAGGCATCAGCACCGCACCCTCGCTGTTTTTTACCGCATATGACATGTAAAGCTTCTCCGCACTCTTTGTCATAATAAGATACAGATAGAATCTCTGTGTAAATGCTTTCTCCCTCACGGAAGCTGACATAACTATTCCCTTATCCTCAAGATACTCCCTGTCGCTTTCTGACAGAACGCTTCTTGAATCAGCCTTCTTAGGTACATTGCCGTCATTGATTCCGACAAAGAACATGACCTTGATATTGTCAAGACGGGTTCTTTCTATATCTCCGATAACAACGCAGTCGTTGGTCTGCGGAATAAGTCCTATCTTAATCTCCTGAAATCCTGACGCAAGTATCTTGTTAAATTCTTTAATACCAACCTTCTCGCTTCCAAGAAGGGCATACATTTTATCTAATACTTCTATAACTTTCTTATATAACTGCGCATATTCATCACCAGTGTACTCGCTGTCATTAAGCACACTTACCTTCTGCTCCATATCTTCACGCACAAGGAATTCGTAAAGAGCCTTTACCATATCTGCAACATTAGATTCCTTTGACTTAAGCACTTCTTCCAATGGATCCAACATATCTGTTATCATTGTTCTTAGTGAATTAAGCTTCTCAAGGTCAGTATTATTGACTGTTCCCCTGAACTTTCTTATCCATGGTTCATGCCATTTTCCCCTGCCTCTGATTCCAACTGCAACACAGTAATTGTCTAACAGATCAATATCTTCGCGCTCCATTCCGCTCATTCCGGTTCTTAGGAATCCTAATATGCTGTCATAGCTGTAATTATTCTCTATTATTCCAAGTGCACCGTTAATTGCCGCAATGAATGGATTGTCCGTCACATGGCGCTTGTAATCTAAGAAATATGGTATATCGTTCTGCTTTAATATATTAGCCGCCAGTTTGCCGTAGCCATCCATGTCCGCAGTAACTATCGCAATCTCGTTATATCTGTATCCACACAGTCTTGTAAGTCTTATTATTTCTCCTGCTGCAAATGTTAATTCTTCCTTGGCAACAGTTCCCTCATATATAACTATGTTGTCAGTCTTCTGGTTAAATCTTCCCGAATTGTTTCTGAAAAGATTCTGTTCCAGGAAATCCAGTTCTTCTGAATTCTTAAATCTTGAATTAACATTTACAATTACATTCTTTCCCGGTACTGCTTTTCCTGCAATATACACAGGTTCAAGGACTTTCACATGTTCTTCATCGCATATCTTATAAAGCTTTGATACGCAGTCCTTACTCATGAAAAAAAGTTCTTCCCTGCCTCTTACTGAATTTTCACGCTCAGATGCATCAATTGTCAGAGAAACATATATCTTCGGACACATTGATAAAAGAATTGTCATTAAATTGTACTGAACCGGAGTAAAGCCTGTGAACCCGTCAAATACTATCTCGCAATTCTTTATTCTCTCTGACTCTGTAACCTTGCTGCATAATTTATCCAGTATTTCTTCTTTAGTTATATAATTCTTGTCTATGTACTCTGCAAATGCGTTATATACAAGTACTATATCATCAAGCTTATACTGAAGTGCTGCACTTCCCTCTGAATCACTGTATGCTGCACCTGCCGCATCCTGCATAACATCCGGCTTGATATCATACTGAAGCATCTCCGATATAACAGACTTCATCTCTGACACAAATCCTGTATTAGACAGATTACTTCCAAAATATTTTAATCTGTCCTTGTTCTGCTCTAAAACTCTTTTAATAATCAGATTCTTTCCTGTATCATCAAGGACTTCAAGATTATCCTCACCCACTTCCTCAAATACTTTATACGCAAGCCTTTCAAAGCTCACAACATCTATATTAAGTATTCCTTTTCTTGGATGCATGGACACCAGTCTTTTCTGAATTGCCATAGTGTACTGCTCCGGCACAACAACTATATAATTCCTGTCAGGATTCTCCATTGACTCTTCAATTATATGCGTATACAGATAGTGCGATTTACCCACACCTGAGCTTCCCAGAATTAATTGTAATGACATGTGTTACTCCCCTAATCTTTCTATAATAGACTTTACCATCATTTACTTTACCATAATGCACTTTTTCATATCATGTCTCATCATGGTTCGAAATCAACCGCTTCATATTCCACCGTATCTGAATAGTCCCACCATTCTCCCTGATAGCCTGTAAATCCGTTATTTTCCATAGCATTCTGTAGAATCATCACATTTTTCACAGCCTCTTCATCTTCTATATCAGAATAATCTCTATCTGCTTTTAGAGAGAAATCATCAAATTCTGTCGGCATTGATATAACACTTCCATCAGCAGTAACCATTGTAATATCCACTGTTCCTCCAATATTATGCTTTTTCATTCCGTTAGCCGGATTTGCCACATAGTTAGGGTCCGGATATACTTCCCATAATTTCTGCTGTGCCTCAAACGGTCTGTATGCATCCCAAATCTTTAAGCTGTACCCCTGTTCTTTCAGTTCTTTCTGCACATTTGCAAGCTTCTTAACTGTTCCGTATCGAAGGTATGCGTCTGTGAAATCATATATTCTGACACCTGTAAAGTTATTGTCTGTTGCATACATCAATTCGACATATATATCCGGTATGTATTTATTTACAAGAACATATTCGTCATCTTCCGGTTCTTTTTCGGTTGTAATCTCCTGTGTTATAATTTCCTGTGCTGTCACCTCCTGTGCTGCAGTCTCCTGTATGTTCGCCATCTCTTTTTCTGATACATCATCTGTTGTGACATTTTTCTTTTGTCCACACGCTGTCATGCCTGCCGCTATAATCACTATTACTGCAAATGTTTTGATAAATTTACTGTTCATAATCATTCACCTCTTCATAAACCTACCATTTCATCATATTTAACAATTTAGTAGGTTTTTCAAGCTATGCATTAATTTAATGTGCCATTTTACACTATCCAATACATTTGTATTTAATATACCACATTTTAATCATAATCTCCCACTCCATACCATATATTTTGTAATAATGAATATGAAGGGCAGGTTTCTTTGTGATGAGTCAGACTAAAATTGTTGTTATTCCATTTAAAAAGCTCCTTATTGGAGCGGTTATCGCTGCTATTATAATAGCTTTTATTATATTCGCTGTTATCCGTCTTGGCAGCAATAGTTCTGATAATTCCAGGAATACTACTAAACCTAAGAGCAGCACTGTAAATGCTTCTGCTTCTTCTAATATTGAGACACCCCTTGATAATGCCGACGCTCCTAAATTCTGCCCCGGAGTATATACCGCCTCTATTCTGTTAGACGGCAACCCCGTTGATATCCAGGTCACAGTTGATTCCTCTAACATTAACAGCATTGAGCTTGTTAATCTTTCTGAATCAATCACAACTATGTACCCTAAGCTCACAACTTCATTTGATGAAGTTGCTGCTAAAGTCATGGAAGCCGGCACAACCAACATAACCTATGATTCAGCCAACAGATATACATATTCCGTCTTTATAGAAGCAATAAGCGCAGCCCTTAAAAAGGCTGCGCCATGATTAATATCTTATATTTTCTGTCTTGTACCCCACATGCCTGCTAAATCCGTCTGCCACTACTTAGAATAAGTCACAGCCTCACTATTCTCATCATAATCAAACATGCCATCATTCTTCTCTTCAAGTGCCTTGATGATGTGATATGTATATTCATTATATGGTGTATCAATTCCAAGTTCTTTTCCCATGCGCATCATTGCGCCGGAGAACATATCTATCTCTGTGTGTCTGCCAGCGTCAATATCCTGCAGTGTTGAATATCTTGCTGTTGGCGGAACAGTGCTTCCTCGGCTTGAGTTATCTGCACACCTGCTCATATCAATGCCTTTGGCAAGAGCTACTGCTTCAACCTCCTTACGTAATCCTTCGCTGATTGCTTTCATATGCTCACTGTCAGTATAACAGCCAACACCTGCTCCAATAATAGCCTGTGGAAGATTGTTACAGATATTAAGTCTGTACTTGCTCCATATCTCTTCTTTGATATGTTCAGTCACTCTGTAATTAAGTCCTGTTCCATCAAATAAATCTCTTATTGCCGCAACTCTCTCACTCCCAAATGGTGCAGTTTCCTCTCCATATATAATGCCTATTGTAGTCTCAGGATTGAACACATATTCCTTACCTTCGCGGTGTGACGCCACCTTTATAAGTGAATAAATGATATGTGATTTATCTATCTTGGTAGATATTATCTCTTCACTGTCAACACCATTCATAAGACTCATGACAATTGTATTCTCACCGACGGCTTCCCTAATATCATCTAATGCACCTGCAAGTGCGCCGTATTTTAATGATACAACAAGAAGGTCAACACCTTTTGCTTCCTCTGGGGTCAATACCTCCGGGTGGTATGTCTTTCCATTAATCAGACAGCCTTCTGCCTTAAGTCTTTCCGCTCTTTCGCCCTTTGCAATAACGCTTAAACTTATATCCTTCTTTTCTGAAAGTCCCCATATAACATAAGAGCCGACTGCTCCTGCTCCAAGTACTGCCACTGAATGTATCTTCATATACATTTTCCTCTCAATCTTTGTAATTTCTTCAAATATATATACACTTCAATTCTTTCCGCGTCAAATGCTTTTATCTTCCTACAATATCGCCCTCTTCAAAATCGTAAGTCAGCTTCTTTCCATATGCCATGACATATGCAGCACATTTCTGCTCATAGTCTGTGTGCTGCATTCTTAAACTTGCTGTTCTTTCATCAAGCTGTCTGTCCGGATATATTACTGGCAGGACATGTACCCTGAATGTGTGCAAATGTGTACTTTTAACCTGCTGTTCAACAAACAGCGAAATCACCGGCACATTAAACTTTACCGCATACAGATATGCACCTCTTTTGCATGGGCGGGGCTTCCGATAATTAAACCACATTTCCTGCTCAGGATATATAAGCACAAGTTTGTTTTCATCAAGTGCATTCTTAATCTGATTAGGAAACTCAGTCTCCATAAACCATTTCAGGCTGCTTACGGGCATTGTGTCGGCATATTTTTGCATATACCCGACAAAACCTTTCATTGCAAGGTTAGAATCTTGATTAACAATACTTATTCTTCTGAATCCAGCTTTTCTCATTGCAAACCTGACAATTGCAGGGTCTAACGGGCTGAAATGATTGCATGTTACAATCGCAGGACCTCTGATTCCAGAAAGATTCTCAAGTCCGTCAACTTGTGTTATAAGCCCCACCGCAGAAGTCCCGGCATGAAATATAGCTTCTGCAATATATTTCTTCACACAAAAACCATATGCTGTGCGGTAATCAATATAATGTCTTAGTAATGCTTCTTTATCTTCGCGTAACAGCTTAGGGTCTCCCGGCTCAACCTTTGAATTCAACTGATTAAGGCTTACAGCTGTCCTAATATTTTCATAGACCTGCTCCCTATCACCAATCATATCTCCTCCGACATAATTTATTTTGCAGCATCACTGCTATCCTTCACGAAACCACTATCCACAACAAATCTGCTTCCCACAACATCAGAAAACTTAACCCCATCACCGTCCGCAATATTCTCAGCCCTTGCAAGAAGCTTCTTTAAATTCTCACGGTCAGCTTTCTTTTCATTATCCCCATACTGCTTGCGCTGTTTAATCAGCAACGGATAAAATCCCGACTCCGCTGCATACTGCCAGAAATACTCCTCATACGGAATCTCGCTGTAATGCCACGGCTTGTCAAACAGGTTATAATGTATCAGCTTCGGTCTTGCTATATACTCCCCGCCCTTGTTAGGCATAACATTCCATTCCTTATCAAGAAAATATATTTCTTTTGCACACATAGCATTAATATAATCCTGGTCAGGTGCAACACTGTCAAAGTGATATTCAGCCATAAGCTTTAAGAATCTGTCTGCCAGATGAGCCTGTCTTATCTTATCAAGGTTCATAAGAAGCACTCCTGAATTGACATATTCATTCCGCTCTATTCCCACTACATTTTCAATGTAATGAGCCAGTATTGTATTCTTTCCTGCAAATGTATCTCTTACTGCACCAAACATTGCATCTCCCATATCAACTGAATAAAGCTTTGCAATGTCATCATTTATTACGGTATCAGAGTCAATATACACAGCTTTATTAAGCTCTGGAAAAAGCTCTGCAATAAATAACCTGAAATATATCGTCAGTGTAAACTCGCCTGAATAAAGCCTGTTTTCCTGTCTGTCAGTAACTGTCTGTCCAAAGCTTTCAGAATATTCGTACATTTTCTTTCTTATATCAACGAATTCAATATCTATGTTTTCATAATCCTTTATCACATTACGAAGCTGAATCATCGTAATATTCTTCACATTATCGCACATAACGATTATGCGGTAACGCTCATCACAAGCCACATGTACAGCCAGCGATTTAAGGCACACTGCCAGATATGGTGCGTACTGTTCATTAATCGAGAAAAACACAGGAATACGTGAAACTGCCATGTACTCTTCATGCTCCCTGTTATAAGAATCCAGAAGCTCATCATATTCATGAAGCCCAAGTATATTATGCATTTTATCAATCTCCCACGGCTTGACTGCAACAGTCCTTATCACCGGAAACACCCGGAAGGTAGTTGTAAAATGCTGAAAAACAGTGTTGTCATGCAGCCTCCTCTGGTCATTAAACTTTCGTCCACACAAATTAACTCTTGTTGCAAATGTATTAACAGCCGTCTGGTCAGGCATAAACATTTCCTTTCTTATGCACTGTTCACGACATTTTTCCAGAAGCCCGTTCTGTCTTATCATCCTCATATTCATAAGCATTACTCCGGAATTAATGTAACCATCACCGAAAAGCCATCTGCCATAATAATCAGAAACTCCCGCAATCTCTATGCCATCCATATTCTGATAATAAAAATCCCTGAAATCTTTTCTGCACAACACATCAGTATCCAGATAAAGAACTCTATCCTTAATATCTGTCTTATCAGCAAAAAGGCGCAGCATACAGCACGCAGTAAATCTGCTCTGCATATTTGCCTCCGGCAGCTCCTCAACAAAATATCTTGTAACATCAACAAGAAAGATATTTACTTTAATGTCCGATTTATTCAATTTTTCTTTCAGATATTTTGCAAATGCTTTATCGACTGGCTTGTAATTAATACCTTTTTCCCTGTAATCAACCGTGAGAATATATATATTTAACGGTTCATCCACATTTTTAATAAGAGACATTGAAGATAAAAGAATCCCCTTCTGCATTGGTTTATCACCACAATACAATATGTTCATAAATCCGTATCCTTTCTTAATTTATTAAATATGTCTGATTTATCCTCTCTGTATTGATTTTCCCCAGTTTCTTAAGTAAAATACATATAAGTTTTAAACGATAATTAAAGAATTGAGGAATGTTATGATATTTAAGATTTTCAAAAAAGATTTGAAAGGTCTTAGCAGGAATATTCTGGCTTTAGCCATTGCGCTTGGTCTGTGCCTTATTCCATCGCTTTACGCATGGTTTAACATATATTCCAACTGGGATCCTTACGCAAACACTGCGTCTGTCCAGATTGCTATTGTTTCTGAAGATGAAGGCTACTCTGAATCTGATGATTCCACTATCAATATGGGAGAACAGATTGTTGAACAGCTTCATTCGAATGATAAATTAGGCTGGCGTTTTCCGGAAACTAAAGATGAAGCCATGAATAAACTGAATGCCGGGAAGTACTATGCCGTTATCGTTGTTGGTGAGGACTTTTCACGAAGCCTGTATGACTTCCTTGACAATGGTCTTAATCCACCAACAGTTACATATTATGAGAATTCCAAGAAAAATGCTGTTGCTTCCAAGATTACAGATACAGGAAAAAGCACTCTTCAGAACACTATCAATTCCGAATTCATTGATGTGTGTGTTAAGACTATTATGCAGGGACTTAACGAAATAGCTGAAAATGATCCTTCAATTATTGAAAAGACAGTTAAGGATTTACAGAGTGTATCTGCCAATATTAATTCTTACGATACCATGATTGACATGTTTATTAAGAGTAATTCAGACCTGGCAGATAATCTTGCAAAACTTCAGGAGGTTCTTCCACAGATTAAAGATGTTCTTACCGGAACAACTGATGTTGCTGATATTGCCAATAAATCTCTTGATAATGTCACAGATGATATTGCAAACCAGATTGATGCGCAGCTTAAAGCTATGAATGAATTAACTGACAGCGCACTTGATTCTCTTGATAAAGCTGTACAGCTTTCAATAACTGATGTCGGACAGGCTGGCGTTGAGCTTAGTAAAGCCAACAAACAGTTAAAGGAACTTATAGACCAGAATAAGGCTCTTGAAGATGCTATTGATTCCCTCAGCAAAGTAGATGGCATTGACCCAGCAGTTATCACCGCCCTAAAGTCAGCTCTAGCTTCTGTTAACGCTATGGAGAATATCGCATACAACCTTGTTCAGCAGTGTGCCGATATTCTTACTGATTCACCTGAAACACTTCAGGCAAAATACCAGTTAATCAAGTCTGTTGTTGAACAGTGCCGCACAGAGCTCCAGAAGAGCCAGACAATTATGCAGACTGTAATAAGAACTAATGTTAACCTTCTTAAGGCTTCCATTAAGAATGCCGTAAGCAGCCTTGCAGCTAATATAAGCAGTGCCGGAGACAATATTAATGGAATCTCGCAGATGCTTCTTGGAGTAAGTGATATATCAGTAAATATTAATACAACTCTAGAAAGCACAAAAACATTACTTGATTCTCTCAATAAAAGGCTTGATACCATATCTGGTTCAGTAGGAGATATAAGTTCATCTTCTACATATAAACTGGTAATGGATTTCATCAACTCAGACGCACAGTCAATAGCGTCATTCCTGTCAGAACCTGTACAGGTAGAAGAAATCTACGTCTATATGCAGACTAACTATGGAACAAGTGTTACACCTTTCTATACAACACTTGCTCTCTGGGTTGGAGGAATTGTTTTAGTTGCCCTTATGAAAGTAAAGGTTGACTATGAGGATGATGAATTCAAGGATGCCACAGAACATCAGAAATATATAGGCCGTGCATTACTCTTCCTTGCAATGGGACAGCTTCAGGCTCTTGTAGTTGTTCTTGGTGATTTGTACATTTTAAAAATTGACTGCACCCACCCATTCATGCTGTGGCTTGCAGCCGCTATAACAAGCTTTGTATTTACATTATTTATATATACACTTGTTCTTACATTTGGTGATTTGGGAAAAGCTATTGCTGTAGTTATGATTGTGTTACAGATTGCCGGTTCAGGCGGAACTTATCCAATAGAACTTCTTCCTGAATTCTTCCAGAATGTGTACCTTTACTTCCCATTCCCTTATGCAATCAATGCCATGAGGGAGGCAATAAGCGGATTATATCAGTGTGATTACGCTGTATTTCTTGTGAAATTATGCGCTTATGCTGTTATTTCCCTTATTCTGGGACTTGGAATCAGAAAGTCACTTCTTGAAGTACGCGAGTTCTTCGAACGCCGTATGAAAGAAACACATTTTATGTAAAGGAGAAATGAATTTATGCAAAATGATGATTTTAATATAGATGTTGTTATTGCGGAAATCACAGCATTTGCAGAAAATATGCACGCTAAGAACCAGCACAAGAAAAAGGTCTGCTTAAGATGTATGATGATAATTCCTTTAGTATTCATGGTGCTTATGTTTACCATGGATACAGCTAAGGTTGTTTATCTGCTTCTTTGGGTAATCTCACTTTTTATATTCTGTGCTTATCTTATAGTTATTGATTATATTGACGACAAGCTCGCAAGAAAGCTCAATGAGCTCAATATTGAGATTAAGGAAAAACAGGCTGATACTTCTCTTACAGACAGTATCAAAGCATTTTTAAGTGAGGTACAGTTATGAAAAATATATTTAAGATTATACGGGCTGACCTTCGCCACATAAAAACAAATGTAATTGCACTATGCGTAATTATCGGTCTTACCGTTATTCCTGCATTGTATTCGTGGTTTAATATCCTGTCAAACTGGGATCCATATGGACAGGCTTCCACAAGCAGGATTAAAGTTGCCGTTGTATCTGTTGACAAAGGTACTTCTCTTGAAGGAACGGAGCTTAATGTCGGTGACACCATAATTGATGCACTTAAAACTAATAACACTATCGGTTGGCAGTTTGTTGCTTCATCAGATGAAGCAATCGAAGGCGTATACAGCGGTGAGTATTATGCAGCCCTCGTTGTTCCGGAGAATTTTTCCAAGAATCTTATAAGCTTCTTAAGTGATTCCATGGAACATCCTCAGTTAAAATATTACTGTAACCAGAAAGCAAACGCTATTGCACCTAAGATAACAGACAAGGCTAAAACAGCAGTTCAGCAGCAGGTAAACCAGACATTTATAGATACAATCGTATCTACAATTGCCGGTACTGGCGACTCAGTTATCAAAGATGCAGATAAAGAAACCGGTTCTCTTATGGATGCAGTAATTAACAGACTTACATCCGCAAGGACTACACTTTCAACATACGATGTAATTCTTAACTCAATGCTTGCAATTACTGACCTTACATCATCAATAAGCAGCAGTTCAAACAGTGCTGCACCGCAAGTTTATACACAATTACAGTTACAGCAGCAGCAGTTAATAACCTTACAGGCACTTGTAAATGGTAATTCCGCTGAATCTTTAAATGAATTATCGTCTGCTCTTTCAAACCAGATGTCCCAGATTCAAAGCATTATGAGTTCATTAACAGAGCTTTATTCTGACATGAACATGGATGTTGCAGACCTGTCTGCTGCAATTAAGCTTACATCGGGCTCACTCACTCAGACTAAAGAGCTTCTCAGTGACCTTGAGACAAAGCTTGATAACGCAATTAATACATTAAACACAATCACTGAACAAGATACATATGGTTTATTATCAGAGATGTTAAATGCAGATGCCAATACTTTGGGAGATTTTCTCTCTGCACCTGTAAATATAACAACAGAGCAGGTATATGCTGTTAAAAGCTATGGAACAAGCGCTTCACCATTCTACACAATACTTGCACTGTGGTTTGGTGGACTTATACTTGTTGCTATTATGCACACACCTGTGCATCCTGCTCCGGACATTCCAGCAGATGCAAAGAGATATGAAAAATTCTTCGGAAGGTATTTTATCTTCTTTGCAGTAGGACAGCTTCAGGCACTGCTTATAACACTTGGAAATCTTCTCTACATAGGAATCCAGTGTTACCACCCATTCCTTTACTGGGTTGCATGTGCATTCTCAAGCTTCGTATTCACCTTCTTTATGTACAGCCTTACTGTTGCATTTGGAAATATCGGTGAAGCACTTGGAATTGTCCTGCTCGTTATACAGGTTGCCGGCTCAGGCGGTACATTCCCTATAGAAGTACTTCCTAACGCCTACCAGATAATATACCGATTCCTGCTCTTCCCATATTCAATGGATGCATTAAGAGAATGTATAGCAGGAATGTACAGATATGATTACATTAAGAATCTCGCTTTTCTTTCAATATATATAGTTGTTTCGCTGATTATCGGATTGTTCTTACAGAAACCATTTGAGAAGCTGAATCATATGATTGAGAGAAGTAAGGAGAAGTCGGGGGTAATGTTGTAGGAAGTTGCTCCCCTAAAGCACGCCCAGCCGTGTATATTAGTAAAATCAAAACACGCTTACGCTCGGATTCCGACGCAGCGGTACTAGGTTCGCTGGGATTTGCTACCACTTTGTGGCAGCTTTCCCAGCTTACCAAGTGCCGGCGTCTTCATACGGTTTTGATTTTACTAATATACACTGCTGGGCTTTTCTTTACCGGACAACTGCTCCGCCCCGCCTTTGGCAAGGTTGGGGCGGGAGAGATATTTTCATCTCCTATGTAGAAAAACTCCCGGAAGTTTGGAGGCAGGTGGTTTGTGGGGTGCGGTATTCCGACTGTAAACTGTGCGCATAATAAAAGCATTGAGTCATAAGTAAACCAAAGCGTACACACGCCACGGATGGCGTGTGAGATGTCTCGCACATGGATGTGCGTAGACATCGTTAGCGGATGGTATAATTACCTAAACACTCAATGCTTATTATTATGCAGTGCAGTTTACCGGAGGGATTCCACACCCCACAACCACCTGCCTCCCACTCCCGGGAGTCACTTTTCTAGAATAACCCAGTTATTACCCCATCATCATTAACATCTATATTATATGCTGCTGGTGATTTTGAAAGTCCTGGCATTGTCATTACTGAACCTGTAAGCACTACTATGAAGCCTGCACCTGCTGATACATATGCTTCTCTTACATTCATCTCAAATCCTTCCGGACGGCCAAGTAATGTTGGATCGTCTGAAAGCGAATACTGTGTCTTAGCCATACAGATTGGAAGATTACCAAATCCTAACTGTTCAAGCTGTGCAATCTGCTTATTAGCTGCTGCCGAATAATTAACACTTCCTGCGCCATATATTTCTTTGGCAATTGTCTCAATCTTTGCTTTAACCGGCTGGTCTGTCTCATACAGACAATGGAAATTGCTCTTCTTTGTCTCAAGTGTCTTAAGAACCTTTTCTGCAAGCTCAATTCCGCCTTCTCCACCCTTTTCCCATACTTTGGCAAGGGCGAATTCACAGCCTTTATCTTCACAGAACTTCTGTATATAATCTAATTCTGCCTGTGTATCTGATACAAACGCATTAAGTGTAACAACTACAGGTACACCATATTTCTGAAGATTCTCAATATGCTTTTCAAGGTTTACGATTCCCTTCTTTAATGCGTCAAGATTCTCTGCTGATAATTCTGTCTTAGGTACTCCGCCGTTGTACTTAAGTGCTCTTACTGTTGCTACTAATACAACTGCATCTGGCTTTAAGTCTGACTTACGGCACTTTATATCGAAGAATTTCTCTGCTCCTAAATCTGCACCAAATCCTGCCTCTGTGATTACATAATCTGCCATCTTGAGTGCAGTCTTAGTTGCTCTTACTGAATTACAGCCATGTGCGATATTAGCAAATGGTCCACCATGTACTAATGCTGGAGTATGCTCAAGTGTCTGGATAAGGTTAGGCTTTAATGCATCCTTTAACAAAGCTGCCATTGAACCTACTGCCTTGATATCTGATGCTGTAACAGGCTGTCCCTGATAATTGTAAGCAACTACCATCTTGCCGAGTCTTTCCTTTAAATCCTTCATATCTGTTGCAAGACATAATACTGCCATAATCTCTGACGCAACTGTGATAACAAAATGATCTTCTCTTACAGTTCCGTCAACCTTAGAGCCAAGACCTACAACTATATTTCTAAGAACACGGTCGTTCATATCCATACATCTTTTCCATGTAACACATCTTGGGTCAATTCCAAGTTCGTTGCCCTGCTGTATATGGTTATCAAGAAGTGCTGCACATAAGTTGTTAGCTGATGTGATTGCATGGAAATCGCCTGTAAAATGCAGATTCAATTCTTCCATAGGAACAACCTGTGCATATCCACCACCTGCTGCTCCACCTTTGATACCGAAACATGGACCAAGTGATGGCTCACGAAGTGCTATAACTGCCTTCTTGCCAAGCTTTCCAAATGCTTCTCCAAGCCCTACAGTAATTGTTGTCTTTCCCTCTCCTGCCGGAGTTGGATTTATGGCTGTAACAAGAATTAACTTTCCATCTTCATTGTCTTTGACACTGTTGATGTACTCATCTGATATCTTAGCCTTATACTTTCCGTATAATTCAAGATCATCCTCGCTTATGCCGCATCTGGCTGCAACATTCTTAATTGGCTCCATTACTGCTTCCTGTGCAATTTCAATATCTGTCTTCATAATGTTTCTCTCCTTTGCTTTAGCCTTTTCGTGCCTTGCAATCCTGCCTTATCAAAATTCCTAAGAAGTTCCCTTCCTAATATATCTTTACATAAAAACAAGAGGCTACAGGCGCACTTTAATACACCTATGCCTCTGTTAAAAACCTGAAAGATTCTCCCCAAGCAAATCAGCCTCAATATTTCTCATCTCTATGCTTAGAAATTGCTTCTTCGGTGCTGATAATTACAGCTCTCCAGAGTTCCGTCCATAACCGGTCCTTTTGCCTGAGAGTTTTCGCTGTCACCTTCGGCGCTGCATTTTTACACAGTCTCTCCCGATTATATCTTCCGGATATTACCTTAATAATAAGGAAAAAAGCGTCTTGCTTTATCTGCAAAACGCCTTCGTTTTCAACAATAATATATAAATTGACAGAGTTTGTCAATAAGCAACATTTAACAAAATTATTTATTATATTAGGAAATAACAGTATTCAATTGAAAAAAATGTTGTTTTATGATAAAATTTATCTTAATTTTTTATAAAAAGGGAGAATACATAATATGTTTAGTAAAATCAATACTATTCTCGTTACTATTGACGCATATGTCTGGGGAATTCCACTCATTGTCCTTATACTTTCAGTTGGTCTGTTTCTTACTATCAGACTTAAGGGTGTTCAGTTTACTAATCTTGGACGTGCTTTTAAGTACATTTTCAAAGACGAAACTGATGGAAAGCATGGTGAAGTGAGCAGTTTCGCAGCACTATGTACAGCACTTTCAGCAACAATCGGTACAGGTAATATCGTAGGTGTTGCTACTGCTATTGTCTCAGGCGGTCCTGGTGCATTATTCTGGATGTGGCTTGCTGCCTTAGTTGGTACTGCTACCAAGTACGCAGAGTGTCTCTTAGCAGTTAAGTTCAGACAGGTTGACGAAGACGGTCATGTTGTTGGTGGTCCTTTTAACTACATTGAACATGGTATGGGACCTAAGTGGAAATGGCTTGCCAAGATATTTGCTTTCTTTGGTATAGGCGTTGGTCTTTTAGGAATTGGTACATTTACACAGGTGAATGGAATCTCTTCTGCTGTTAATAATTTCTTTGATTCTAACAACGCATGGACTGTTTCATTATTTGGAAGAACATATTCATGGACTGTAGTTATAAGCTGTCTTATCCTTACATTCTGTGTTGCTCTTGTTCTTATTGGTGGAATCCAGAGAATTTCTAAAGTTGCTCAGGTTATTGTTCCTTTCATGGCTGCAACATATTTTTTAGCAGGTATTCTTATTATTTTATTTAATATTACAGATGTTCCTGCTGCCATCCTTACAATTGTGCAGAGTGCATTTGGTCTTAAGGCCGCTGCTGGTGGTGCCCTTGGTGCCATGGTTGTAGCTATGCAGAAGGGTATTGCAAGAGGTATCTTCTCTAATGAGGCCGGTCTTGGTAGTGCACCTATTGCCGCTGCCGCTGCCCGTACCAATGAACCTGTACGTCAGGGTCTTGTATCTATGACAGCTACTTTTATTGATACTATTATCATCTGTTCAATTACAGGTATTGCAATTGTTCTTACAGGAGCTTACGATATGGGACTTGAAGGTGTTGCAGTAACAACTAAAGCATTCCAGTTAGGACTTCCATTCCCTGATGGAGTTGCTTCATTTATTCTTATGTTATGTCTCGTATTCTTTGCATTTACAACTATTCTTGGCTGGGATTATTATTCTGAGCGCTGCCTTGAATACCTTACTAATGGTAAGAAGAAATGCATCAAGGCATACAGATGGATATATATCCTCTGCGTATTCATCGGCCCTTACATGACTGTATCTGCCGTATGGACAATTGCAGATATATTTAACGGTCTTATGGCTATTCCTAACCTTATAGCACTTGTAGCATTAAGCGGTGTAGTTGCTAAGGAAACTAAAGATTATCTTAACAGAATCAAGAAAAAAGAGATTGAGTAATTAAGCATTAACTGCTTATGCGTAAAGATAAGCCCCACTCCGGATTAGTCCGGAATGGGGCATTTTGTATATATCTTTATTTTGTTATAGTACTATGAGGGAATTTCCCCGCTGTAATCACATTTTATGAGCCTATTTTAATATATCCATCACATTTCATGAGTTTTATAGCAAAAGGTGGCTTGTATTCTCCCATATAAACATCTCCATCATCATGCATATTATCTTCCTCTATCATACATTTTTATAAAGAAATTCAATGTAATAATATAACACGTTTGACCGATATATAATGTAGAAGTAACATTTTGAAATAAGGTCCAAGGAGGGATTATTGCAGCAAATGGAGTTATTCGCAATTCAAAAGTGTACCCAGTCCAGACTATCAGTAATCTCAAAGGGGTAGGACAGGATAATACCAGTGCAGAACACGGTAACAGTGGACAGTCTCACAGACAGACAATAACTATCAGAGTTAATCCTGAGACTTATGCTGATGCACCAGCCGATTGTTATACAGTTACCTATAACCGTAACAGTCAGCTTCAGGCATTTTATTATTGCCCTCGCCATGAGTATACTTTCTAATAATGGACGAAGAAAAACACCTCTTAATCAGAATGTATATTGCTGATTAAGAGGTGTTTTCTTATGCTCTACGCTTCAGCTTTATATATATGAGTTGCAATATTATTGCGCACGCAATGCCAACTGAAACATAAGATATTAAATCCGTATTGACATATGTCGGGTTAAGACTTGCTGTTCTGCCAAGAAATCTGTTACTGAATAACGTTCAAGGCTCTGATTTAGTAGTATATATTGTATAAATCCACTATAATGTTGTTAAACATTTCCTATAAGAATATCTATATTTCAAGATTTATAGGCATATTATTATTGATTAAGAAATGTCTTGTCTGATTTTTTTGTCATGATACCTATAGGTAGTCGTATATTCTGACAGCTTATAGGTATTTTCTATACATTCTTCTCTCGAATCAGACATTATCCTTGCCAGAAAGCTAAAGATTGCCTATAGATAATGTGGTTTTCCATCATTTATAGGTATTTACAATGAAATCTGCGCTTTATGAGCAGAAATCCTAATATTTCTGCCTATAAGCAATAGAAATAATATCTTCTTATAGGTTCTGCTCTATATTCTGCGACCATGTTGCTGTCAGATGCAAATGTATCACCTGGTTGGACGATACACTATTTTGCCCCATCCTTTATGTTCATATTTTTTCGTAGTAGATGATAACATTTTTATCCACCGATATAATATTCTCCGAAACCATGTGATTTTGTGTAAAGAAAAAAGCACCATGTTTCAGGTGCTAATCTTCATAATGGAACTTGCAGGAATATATTATCAGATTTTGGTTCATGTCCATATTATACGTAAGTCTGTGTTCGTCTGTGATTCTTCTACTGCACATCTTCCTATGCTTTAATGGTTTCTAAAGGAATAATCATAGGTAATAATATATTTTCTTCTAAATCATCAATCCGTATCCATATACTTTAAGATATGTCTCACGCCTTCTTTCCACCAACACCATTAATATACATCAACGGTATTCCGAAGAATGCCATTCCTCCAACAATATTACCTATTGTAACAGGAATAAGATTATTAAATATAAAATTCGGTATATTCAATGTACTAAGCTGCTGTGCTGTATAACCATATTGCTCCATAGCATCTTTCACATATAATGGATTAAGTTTTGCTATCATTCCTGCAGGTACATAATACATATTAGCAACACAATGCTCATAACCGCTTACAACAAAAAGCAGTATTATAAAAAAACAACATAACAGTTTTCCGGTTACATCCTTTGCACGTGCCGCAAGCATAACTGCTGCACACACAAGTATGTTACATAATATTCCCGATGCAAGCGCTGTTGTAAAATCAAGATTACATTTACCAAGCGCTACTTTAATTGTATATGCACCAAGTATTCCCGATGAATAATTATACTGCCCACTTACATAATCAATACATGTAAGCATTAACGAGCCAAGAAGATTTCCCAGATATACTACAATAAGCATTCGTATAAGCTTAAGTGCTGTATGTTTCTTCTGTACAGTTGCCATAATTGCCAGACAGTCTCCTGTAAAAAGTTCTGCTCCTGTCATAACAACCATCATAAGTCCCATTGGGAATACAACTCCTGCAACCAGACGTGCAATTCCTACATTGACGATATCATGTGCTGCCACACTGCTTCCGGCTGCGCCAAATGCAATCATCATTCCTGCAAGTATGGCTTTCATAAAAAGCTTGTATGCTGGACAGTCAACCTTCCCAACACAACCTTCCACATAATTCTCTATCGCTTCTTTCATAGATAACATCTTAAGTTCCTCCCTGATTGTGTATTTTGTTAATTACAATCACTTTATTTGTGTATACAAAATACATCTTGCATATTATATCAAGCTGAATATTTATTTACAAGTATCTTATAAAGAACAATTCTACATGCTTCGGCACCCCTTTTGGACTTTCTCTGTTCATCACACCTCTCTAAGGTCCAAATCGTCAGACTGACTCTTCACTTTTGGACTTTAACACGCCTTCCCGCCGCTTCAACGTCCGATCTGCCGCGGCTCGGCTTCCCTTTTGGACTTCAACACGCCTTCCCACCGCTTCAACGTCCAATTCGCCGCGCTTTGGCTTCTCTTTTGGACTTCAGCGCGCTTTCTCACTACTTTAACGTCCAATCCACCACGCCATGGCTAACCATTATCCCTGCACGACAAAAAGCACCTGCCAGAATGCTATTCACAAGCATTCTGGCAGGTGCAAACCCACATATGTATCATAAATTCTACTTTCCAGATGTTGCCTTAAGTCTTGCCATAGCTCTTGCAAGTGCTGCTCTTGAGTGATAATACTCATGGATACTCTGCTTCTGGCGAAGTCTCTCCTCAGCCCTCTGCTTAGCTTCCTCTGCTCTTCTTACATCGATTTCCTCAGGCTTTTCTGCTGTCTCAACAAGAAGAGTTACACGGTTGTTGACGATTTCAACAAATCCCATTCCAACAACAGCATGAATCCACTCGTCGCTGCCCTCTGGCTGGAACTTCATCTGACCTTCATCAATTGCAATAACCATATCTTCATGATGGGCAAGAATTTCCTTCTGTCCATCGAACTCAGGCACAATCAGAGAACGGCATTTGCCAGCGAAAAACACCCGGTTAGCTGATATTACTTTTAAATAAAATGAACTTGTAGCCATTAGTTTTTCCTTTCTGGCAGGATGTTACTGCATCTTCTCAGCCTTTTTAATAACATCATCTATAGTTCCTACATTGAAAAATGCGTTCTCAGGATATTCGTCCATCTCACCATCAATAATTGCCTTGAAACCTCTTATAGTCTCCTTTAATGGAACATATACACCAGGAATACCTGTGAAGTTCTCAGCAACATGGAATGGCTGTGATAAGAATTTCTGAATCTTTCTTGCTCTGAATACTGTAACCTTATCTTCATCTGCAAGCTCTTCCATACCAAGAATAGCAATGATATCCTGTAATTCCTTGTACTTCTGAAGGATTTCCTGAACCTTTCTTGCTACCTCATAATGCTCCTCACCTACAATGTCCGGCTCAAGAATTCTTGATGTAGAATCAAGAGGGTCTACTGCCGGGTAGATACCCTGTTCAACTATCTTTCTTGAAAGAACTGTAGTTGCATCAAGATGTGCAAATGTTGTTGCAGGTGCAGGGTCAGTAAGGTCATCGGCAGGTACATATACTGCCTGTACTGATGTTACAGAACCATTCTTTGTAGAAGCAATTCTCTCCTGTAATTCACCCATCTCAGTTGCAAGTGTTGGCTGATAACCTACGGCTGAAGGCATACGTCCAAGAAGTGCTGAAACCTCTGAACCAGCCTGTGTGAAACGGAATATATTATCAATGAATAAAAGCACATTCTGATGCTTCTCATCACGGAAATATTCAGCCATTGTAAGTCCTGTCTCAGCAACACGCATACGTGCTCCAGGTGGTTCATTCATCTGACCAAACACCAAGGCAGTTTTTTCAAGAACGCCCGACTCTTTCATTTCTGTCCAGAGGTCGTTACCTTCTCTTGATCTTTCTCCTACACCTGTGAATATTGAATATCCACCATGCTCTGTTGCAATATTGCTGATAAGTTCCTGAATAAGAACTGTCTTACCAACTCCGGCACCACCAAACAGACCAATCTTACCACCCTTTGCATAAGGTGCCAAAAGGTCAATTACCTTGATACCTGTCTCAAGAATCTCTTCTGCAGGATTCTGTTCTTCAAATGTTGGAGGTTCTCTGTGGATTTCCCACTTTTCCTTGGCATCTGGCTGTTCTTTGCCATCAATAGCCTCTCCTAATACATTAAAGAGACGGCCAAGAGTTTTCTCTCCAACAGGAGTCTTAATGCCGCTGCCTGTAGCTGTTACTTCCATATCTCTGCAAAGACCTTCACTGGAAGCAAGCATAATACAGCGGACTGTATCGTTACCGATATGCTGTGCAACTTCCATTACACATTTTTTATCACCATTATTAACTTCAAGTGCGTCCCTGATTGCCGGAAGGTTCTCATCTTCGAACGCTACATCGACAACAGGTCCCATTACCTGTATAATCTTTCCTTTATTACTCATATTATCTCCTATCCGTCGCATTATTTCTTTCGTTTCTTCTTCTGCGACTTCGCACCAGCGATAACCTCAGTTATTTCCTGTGTGATTGAAGCCTGTCTGGCTCTGTTATACTGTATATCAAGATCGTGCAGCATATCCTTTGCACTCTTTGATGCAGCCTCCATCGCCATCATACGGGCATTCTGTTCGCAGGAGAATGACTCTACCAAAGCTCCGTATACGAAACCAACTATATAATCAGGAACAATTCTGTCCATAACTACTTCTGGGGAAGGTTTTAATGCAAGTTCCTCTCTTTTGAAATCAACCGGTATCTGGATATTGAAATCTGCCTTCTTAAGAGGAAGAAGCTGTTCAATCTGTGTTTCCTCCTGAATAGCATTAATCATACTTGTGTATATGATATACACCTCATCAAGTTCACCTTTTCTGTACAGTTCTATTATTTCTTCTGAAATATTTCTTGCTCTGTTAAGAGTAGGATTCTGAACTGTATAGTGGAACTGCTTCTCAATCTCAATACCGCGCTGTTCAAAATAATGTCGTCCAAGTTCTCCTAATACGAATAATGAATGATTAGGATTCTTTTCAAGCTGCTCCTGCGCAATCTTTAAAACATTATGGTTATATGAACCTGCAAGTCCCTTATCAGCAGTAATAACTATGTAGCCTACCTTTTTATCCGCTGCGTCTTTATCCTCATTTGTCTTAAAATATATACTGCTTATATCAGGTATATGTCTTAAGATTCGGCTCATTTCTGACTGCAGAGTGAAAAAGTATGGTTCCGTGTCTGAAAGCATTTTCTTAGATTTCTTAAGCTTGGAAGAAGAAATCATATACATGGCATTAGTAATCTTTAATGTATCATTGATACTTTTTATTCGATCCTGAATTTCCTTTGTGTTTGCCATATCTATACGCTTACCTTTCTTTTAGCACACATGCATTATGCAAATTCTTTTACTGCTTCCAGAATATTCTTAACCAGCTCATCATTAATCTCTTTCTTATCTTCAATCTGCTTTCCTATTTCAGGATGCTTGAGATCTATGAATTCAAGTAATTCTGTCTGGTGTTTCTTAACTTCCTTAGTAGGTATCTCATCAAATACGCCGTTGTTAGCCATAACAAGTGTCATAACCTGCTCATGCATTGAAAGTGGATGGCAGAGTGGCTGCTTTAAAAGCTCCATAAGGGCTTTTCCGTGCTGTAACTGTGCCTTAGTTGCATCATCAAGATCTGATGCAAACTGTGTAAATACTTCCATCTCTCTGTACTGTGCAAGGTCAATTCTTATGCTTCCTGATGCCTTCTTCATTGCCTTAGTCTGGGCTGCACCACCAACTCGTGAAACCGAAAGACCTACATTAACGGCTGGTCTCATACCTGAATTAAACAAGTTAGTTTCAAGGAATATCTGACCATCTGTGATAGAGATAACATTTGTTGGAATATATGCTGATACATCACCAGCCTGTGTCTCTATTATAGGAAGTGCTGTTATTGAGCCTCCACCTAACGCATCACTTAAACGGCTTGATCTTTCAAGAAGTCTTGAATGAAGATAGAATACATCTCCAGGATAAGCCTCTCGTCCAGGTGATCTTTCAAGCAGAAGGGAAAGTGCTCTATACGCTACCGCATGTTTGCTCAAATCATCATATACAATAAGAACATCTTTTCCCTGATGCATGAAATGCTCTGCCATTGCAGTACCTGCATATGGAGCTATATACTGAAGTGATGCAGGATCACTCGCTGTTGAAGATACAACAATTGAATAATCCATTGCACCATGCTTAGTAAGTGTTGATACAACCTTGGCAACTGTAGATGCCTTCTGTCCGATTGCAACATACACACAGATAACACCTTTACCTTTCTGGTTAATAATTGTATCTGTGGCAATTGATGTCTTACCAGTCTGACGATCACCAATGATAAGTTCTCGCTGTCCACGGCCAATTGGGAACATTGAATCAATTGAAAGTATTCCTGTTTCCATTGGTGTGCTTACAGACTTACGGTCTACGATACCAGGAGCATCTTCCTCAATTGGTCTGTAATCTTCTTCTTTAATATCGCCTTTTCCATCAATAGGCTCGCCAAGTGCATTGATTACTCTTCCTACAAATGCGCTGCCTACCGGAATTCCGGCTTTTTTCTTGGTTCTTACAACCTTAGTTCCTTCTTTGATTCCTGTATCCCTGCCGAACAAGATAACACCTATCTCATTCTCACGGATATCCTGAACCATTCCTTTTACTCCATTATCAAATACTACGATTTCACCATACATTGCATGGTCAATACCGTATACAGTAGCAATTCCATCACCGACCCATATTACATTACCGGTCTCACGGCTTGCTTCATCCCAATTGAAATTCTCAATCTCACTCTGGATAATGGAGATAATATCTGTTGCACTAATTGCGCCCACAGGGGTCACCTCCCAGTTAATTTTCTTTCAAGCTGACAAAAACGTCCTTCAAAACTTCTGTCGTATTCCTTGTGATGTGCTCTTATAACATATCCGCCTAAGAGATCCGCATCCACTGTCTTTGTCAGTTCAATTGTATAATCCGGATATCTGCTCTTTAAGAAATCCTGTGCCTGCTTTGCATTATCATCTTCATCACTGCTGTCTGCACTTATAAGCTCTGCTTTTAAAATGTGGTTTGCTTCATCATCAATTCTGTAATATGAGTCAAATATGTCTCTCATCTCATCACAATAACCAAGCTTACACATTTCTTTAATGAAATTCTTCATAAGTTCCTTGGTATCATCAAGTGCAAACACTTTATCAATGATGTCGTATTTCTTTGCAAGAGGTATTTCAGGATTCGTGAGAATTTTCTGAAGTTCTGAAGTTTTGCTGTATAACTCATCAGCCCTTCTTACATCCTCTCTGCTCACAGACAACCGGTGTAAAACTATTGCATTATTTACTGCTGCCTGCGTCATGAGCATCACCTGTCTTTACGATTTTTCTTGCAGCTATGAGAGCGAGTCTTGCAATATCTGCCTGTGCAGCTTCCGTTGCTTTCTCTTTCTCTGTAGCTATATCAGCCTTTGCCTTTTCAAGCATTACTTCTGTTTCTTTTCTGGTCTTTTCCAAAGCTGCCTCATGCTCTTCCTGTGCTCTGTTTCTAGCATTTACAATAATCTCATCAGCTTCAGTCTTCGCACTTTCAAGCTTTTCGTCATATGAAGCCTTTAATGCATCTGCTTCTTCCTGACTCTTCTTAGCATCATCAAACTGCTGCTTAATCATATCTTCTCTTGCATTGATTACTTTCATAACAGGCTTAAACAGGAACTTCTTAAACACCAGATATAAGACGAGCAGATTGACTACTGTCCATAATATATTCCATGGATCTATACTTAACACTAGCTTCGCCTTCCTTTCTATCTTGTCTTAGTTATCTTTCCCATAAATGTTATTAGCCTAAGAAAAGAATTATAAGAAGGGCGATAACGAAACCATAAATAGCTGTTGCCTCTGCAAGGGCACAACCTAAAAGAAGTGACTTACTAATCTTGCTTTCTGCCTCTGGCTGTCTTGCGATAGCGTCTACTGCACTGCTTGTTGCCTTACCGATACCAAGACCAGCACCGATACCTGTTAATACTGCTATACCTGCTCCGATTGCTACTAAAATTGTTGACATAATAATAATCTCCTTTTTAAAACATTTATTCTTGTTACATATACTCTTACTCTGTAGCCTCTTTTATAAAAAGACCAGTTAAGAATACGAAAACATACGCCTGTATCAGTCCATCGAATATATCGAAGTAACAACTGAATACTGCCGGTAAAACTGCTGGAACTACCATCTTTAATAATTCCATGATTACAAATGAACCTAAAACATTACCGAATAATCGCATGCAAAGTGATAAGGGCTTGATAAATACTTCCAGAATATTAATAGGAAGTATTATAGGCATTGGCTCTGCAAAACTCTTAAGCCAGCCTTTAGTTCCTCTGGCTCTGATTCCTGCGACCTCAATAAGCACAATACTCATCAATGCCAGTGTTGCTGTAACATTCATATCCTTAGTTGGCGGCTTGAAACCAAGCAGTCCTATCAGATTCGCAATTCCTATGTAAATAGCAATTGCTGACAGATATGGAATGTATGCCTTTCCTTTTTCTCCTACCGTCTCAGTGAAGAAATCATTGAGTCCCTTTATTGCTGTTTCTACAACTACCTGTCTGCGACTGGGGTTTTCCACACTTAGATTTCGGCTTAGCAGAATACACAACAGAAACACAACAGCCATGATAATCCATGTAACAACAACGGATTCATATACTGGGATTCCACCAAACAAAGGTATAGTGAACACTGTCTCGCAATTAAGTTCTTCCATAAGCCCTTCTACCAAAGCATCCATCTGCACGACCTCCTTTCTAAATATGAAATATATTTCTTTTCTGTTCACGGATTTTATTCCACAAAAAAAATAATGTCAAGCCTAGATTCTGCCTAGGTTTAACACTATTTTCTCCTTTAATAATCGTACATTTTTAACAAAAAATTATTTGTGACCAGCGTTCATTTTTGTTATTTTTTACATTGAATTCTGGCAAACTTTATTTTTATTTAATAATTTCATTAAAATTTGTCAAAAATGTATCAATATAACCTGTTAATTTTTCTACAAATTTGTCATTTAATTAAGATATAACCGGTTATTCATTAATTATATTAATCTCTACAAAGCCGTTAAAACACTTGTATTCTCTATAACAAAGTTCCTGAACGTCTCTACAGCAGGAGACATGTATGTACTATTATCATTAACCATATAAAAGCTTCTCTCATATTCAGGTGACTCGATTTCAAATATTTCTACAGACATCTTTTCCAATATATCCATATATGGAACTACCGCTATTCCGAATCCATTAGCAACCAGCCCGGCAATAACCTGATCTTCCTCAGTTTCATATGCAACCTTTACTGTTATGTCCGCTTTTTTCAACATTTCATCAAATATGCTTCTTATTCCAGAGTTCTTGTCAAAACATACATATGAATACCCGGCTGTCTCTGCAAGATTAATGCTCCTTTTCCTTTTCTTAGCCAGCGGATGTCCTTTGGAAGTAATAAGCACCAGTCTCTGCTTCATAACGGGCTCAGCCGTAAAATGATATTCTTCTGATGGCTTGGAACAGAACAACAAATCATACTTCCCAAGCTGCATATCGTCAAGCAGCCTGCCCGTAACATCTGTGTGAAACGTAAAATCTATATCAAGCTTCGGATTCTTCTTTATAAATGCTGCCGCCATCCGAGGGACATAGCTTATTCCCAATGGTCTTACAAGTCCTAATCTTATCGTTCCATTTCCCATTGCACTTCTTTTAATAGAAGCGATTCCATCATCTAACACATCAAGAGTCTTTTCTGCATAAGAAAGAAACTCCTCTCCGAATTGAGTCAGAGTTATCTTATGTCCGTTTTTTTCAAAGAGTTTAACACCAAGTTCCTTTTCCATCTGTGAAATTGCATGACTAAGACTCGGCTGTGTAATGCATAATTCCTCTGCCGCCTTCGTGTACTGGCGGATTCTTGCAAGTGTAACGAAATATCTAAGATTATATATATTCATAGACAGCCTCCTATGCACATTTATTATCTTAATTATAAACAGTTCTATAGACAAAATCTATAATTTCATTAAAATTATTCATTTGTTATTAATTAATAATGAAACTACACTTAGAGACTGTGATTATGTTCTTTATTAAAAAGGAAAGGGGATTCATTATGAGTTCAATTGATAGTGCAATAGATTTAAATGCTGGTTCTGTTTCTGAAAATGTTAAGACTACGCTTAGAGGTGAGCTTGTTCTTGCCTTTGCTGTTATAATCAACAGCCTTGGAGTTGTGCTTATGCTTTACTCAGGAACTGGAATATCTGCAATCTCAAGCGTTCCATATGCTTTTTCCGAAGTCTTCCCTAAGATTACTCTTGGTACATTTACATATATGTTCCAGGGACTTCTTGTACTCAGCCTTATGATTCTGCGAAAGAAGTTCGTACCATCATATCTGTTTTCATTCGTTGTCGGATTCATATTTGGTGAATGCATCGACATGCACAATCTGTGGGTTCCAATGCTCCCAACTGCAATCGGATTCAGAATTGTGTACTTTATTATAAGCTACTGCCTGATAAGTCTCGGCATAGCTCTTTCTAACAGATGCAAGCTTCCAATTATTCCTACTGACCTGTTTCCTCGTGAACTTGCTGACATCACTGGCGTTGCATATTCACGCATCAAGATTTCTTTCGATGTTATATGCCTTGCCGTAACTGCATGTCTTACCGGCCTGATATTAGGTCATGTTAAGGGTCTTGGCATCGGTACTGTTGTTGCTGCATTTACAATGGGAAAAGCCATCGGCCTTGTCGGCAGATGGCTTGATAAGAAGTTTGATTTTGTTTCATTTATGAAGAAATAACTTCCTCACATATTGTCTAATCTATCTTTAATTACATTAATATCATAATCTGGGGCAGATGAAACTACTGCATCGTATATTGGCTTTATATCTGCCTCTTCTTCCTCTAGTTCTGAGGCTATTGTCTCCAGAGTTTTTGACTTCTTTACTTTCTTTATGACCTGATTAACTATCTTTAATTGTTCTCCGCTCTGTTCACCCTCTGCAAATGCTTCTTGGGTCAATTCTTCTTTTGCTTCTCGTTTTAATTCTTCTATAACTGTTTCTTTTAATTCTTCTTTAGCCATTTCCTTTGCTTCTTCAAATAATGTCCTTCTGACATCTTCCTCATCATAATCATATATGCTCACTTCGACGACCTCCTCCCTGTGCTGTTCAAAGAAATCGACAAGTATATCCTCATCTATGCATTCGTTCATTGCCTCTGTTACTGCAATTCTGACATTGTCACCTTCAACACCCATCTTGAACCTCACCTTATTAACAAATGTCATGTAATCACGCAGCGTTTTGCACTTATTAAGGATATGTACATCTTTATTAATGTTGATAACACGCACCTTAAGCTCCAGCTCTGGATTATCTGTCGGAATCTCATACATATCTGACAGCCTGATTTCGTCCTCATCTTCGATCCATTTTTCCAGACCATTGTAGAATGTCACAAAATGTGGAACAGGAATCTTAATCATACTTCTCCTGTGAAGCATGGAATTACTGAACAGCTCCCTGAATACATCAGACACATAGTGCAAAAATCTTAACGGCATATTAGGATTCTTACTCGACTGCTGTTCAAACATATACAGGCTCATACACAGTAAAAATGAAGCGTCATTCTTATACTTCATGTACGAACCTCCATTTAATGTTGTAACCTGCAAATCGTCAACATTCGTGTAAGCTGAATTGTTAAGTGCATTATACAGCTCTAAAAGATTTTTCTTATCCCTGTATAGCATACAGAATACATTGTCCTTAAATTTAGATGTTACATTGTCTTTCTTCTCTGCCATAGATATCCTCCTCGTCTCTTTCACAGGCAGATATCCACGCACATATACTAATATTGTATTTGTCTATATAAGTATATTAGCATCTACAGATATCTAAAACAAGCCTGCATTATTCAATTATGTGTTATATGGGTTATTGCTGAATGACTGTCTATGAAGAATCTTTCATAAACAAACTTTCATAGATATATGTTAATCTATGAATATCCAGCTTTGATAAGCAACTGGTGTTGATTATTGAAGCAATCAACACCAAGTCGCTCAAGAAAAGATTTTATTCTTTTGATATATTAATATCATATATTATTTTATGTGTCAAGATATATTTAATTTTTAATAGAAATAATAAACTGTTTTATACACCTGTTTCTATAGATATTGTGCTTCCAGATTTGCTTTTAGACACCTTTATCTGTTGAGGAATATTTTCCATTAATTCTTCTCTATGGCTTATAATACCAACAAGTTTGTTTGAACCTGACAATTTAATTAACACATCCATTGCTGAATCCATAGATTTTCTATCCAATGTGCCAAATCCTTCATCCACAAATAAAGCATCCATCTGTATTCCACCTTTATTAGTTGAAACTGTATCTGACAATCCTAATGCAAGACTAAGAGATGCCTTGAAGCTTTCTCCTCCTGAAAGGCTTCCAACTGGTCTTGTATGTCCGGTATTATTATCTTTTACTTCAAGTGCAAGTGCCATATTCTTTTGTTTTCCAAAATCATCAGTCTTTCTATATAATTCAAACTGTCCATCACTCATAGGTACTAGTCTTCTATTAGCTGCAGCAATAATACCATCAAAACCTGCAATCTGAACATACTGTTCTAAAGTTATTTTATAATTTCCAGCACCACCTCTAACAAGAGAATATAACTTATTACATATGTCCTTTTCCTTTGAAGTTTTTTCATATTGTGATTTCTTCTTACTGATAATTAAACATTTATCCTTATTAATTCTTAATCTATTATCAGTTGTATTTAAAACCCTTCTTAAATCCTCAACTTCATCATTTTGTCTTTTTAATTTCTCCGCAATAGCCTGAATATCAATCAAATGTTTTCCTTCTGTATCTTCAATAGCTTGTTTTAATTGTGCTTCATTTGCAGCTACATTATTGTTATACTCATTAATATATTGTTCGCTCTCGTTTATCTGCTTTTCAGTCACAATATAAGGAATTGCTTCTTCAATAGAGCCAAATTCATATTTTTTAATAAGATTAATCAACTTTTCTTTTTCTTGTTCATATGTTTCATTATTACGAACGTATTCTCCATTAAGTGTATCAAGAGATGACTTATATCTAGTCACATTCTTTTCAGCAGTCTGTTTATTTTCCTGTGCTTTCTTTATATTTTCAAGTATCTCTTTAATTTCTTTTTTAGCCAAATCTCTTTCATTTTGGGCACTCTTCCAGTCAGGAAAACTTAATTTCCCTATGCTTTCTAATACATCCTTATTTGATTTTATCTTAGCTTCAATATCACTTATTGCGGACAATAAATCCTGTTTACGCTTTGTAATCGTATTTTTTTCATCATCCTGTGCTTTATTTAAATCAACTTTAGCTTTTTCTAATCGGATATTATCAGATGAAAGTTTTCTGATGATATTTTCATTTTCTTTCATATTTCTTTCTACTAATTCTTTGGCTATATGCAAATCATCAGTTAAATCATCTAAAGATTTATTATCAGTATTATAAGCAACTAATTCGTTATCCAGAATCTTTATTATGCTTTCTTTAAGGTATTCTTCTAATGTTTTTAATGTTGCATTGGATGATTCTGCCTTACTTGTTGCCTCATCTTTCTTATTTCTTGCTTTTTCCATTATATTTTTTAAATTATTCAATTCTTCTTCTGATACAGAGTCATCTGGAAGAATCGCCAGTTCCGGATGATGCGTTGAACCACACACAGGACACTTAATCCCCTCAGTCAGTTTTTCAGCCAATAACCCTGCACGGCAACGATCCATTAATCTTTCTGCTAATGTGTATTTTTCTACTGCAGAATCATATTCTTGCGACAGTTCCTTATATAATCCCTGATTCTTTGACAATTCTTCTTTATATCTGATTCTTTTTGGCAATTGATCCTGAATAATACCACAAATGCTTTTATTTAATTCCAAAAATCTATCATTCAACACCTTAAATTTACTCAAGTCATCTTTACTGCCTTCAAGGTCAGTAATTACCACTTTTAATTCTTGTATATGATTATCTAAATCTATTTCTTGTTTATCAAGATCATCCTTCTTTTTAGTGAAATCTTTTATCTCAGTCTCATATTTAGATAATTCACTTAACTTCTGTTCCTTAAGCTGATATTTAGTTTCCTCCCCATCGAGTTTATCTACTTTTCTTTTAAGTTCCTCAGCAATAACCTGTTTACTTTCTTGTGATTCTAAATCGTTCTTCGCTTTTTCAAGATATTCTTCAGCAGCCAGAAGGTCACTTTTCCCCTTAACTATTTTGTCATTGATATTTTTTAATTGAACTTCTCCATTATCACATGTATCATATTGAGGTTTTATATTTCTTGTAGCATTTTTCTGCTTATTAAGTTCAATAACTATATTGTCAATCTCTTTTTTCCTATCATCCAGTTCTTGCTTTTCTATTTTAAGCTGTTCACAACGATTAATAAGCTTGTTATTATCATTAGCCCTGTTATATTTCTCATTTAGCTTGTCTAATTCATCTTTAGATTCCTTCAATTGCTGCTTATACTTTTCACAATTCAACTCATCACTATCAATAATTTTATTGGTCACCTCTATTAAATAATTAATATCCAATATTGTATTGCCGGCATTAATTTGATTATGTAAATCGGTGAATTCATCGTATAGTTCATCTGATTCATCACATTTAATATCATTAAAATGTTGTATTATACTTTGTTCGATTCGCTCTTTGTCTTCCTTATTCTGCGACAATCTGGTATTCAGTCTACTCTCAATATCTTTATAACCCTCTGTTTTAAAAAGGGTTCTTAAAATCTTAGTTCGATCATCCGTACCAGCATTCAACAATTGCTGGAATTCTCCCTGAGCTATCATAGCTATTTGTTTGAATTGATCATAATCTATATGTAATAACTCTTTGACCTCACTATTAACCTGTTTTACTCCCTCTATTGGTGTGTTCATTTCCTTTTGGAAACTGGCTTTTTCTGGTTCTGTAATTATACCGGCTCCTCTCTTTTTAGATCTGTTGTATTCCGGTTCACGTCTAACCCTATACATTTTCCCCTGATGTGAAAATGTAAATTCAACAAAACTTGGAACATCATCACCTGCGTACTCACTTCTTAAATCACCTGTTTTTCTATATCGTCCACTTGTCTGTCCATACAATGCATAACATATCGCATCAAAAATTGTTGTTTTTCCTGCTCCTGTATCACCAGTTATTAAGAATAACCCTTTATCTTCAAATCTGGTAAAATCAATCTCTGGAATAATATCTGCATATGGTCCAATTGCACTAATAACTAATTTAATCGGCTTCATTGATTACCCCCGCTTCCATTGCAACTTCTCTCATAATTCTCATCTCTTCTTCACTTATGTCATAACCATATATCTGATTATAAAAATCTTTTATTATATCCGTAAAACTTTTATTTTCTATTAATCCTGATATACTATCCTGTTCAATTGCCCTTGTATGAGAATTATCATAATCAATCTTAATTGTATATGGATACACACCCTGTACAATATTCATTACATTATTAACCAACTCTTCATCGGTAAGAGTTATATACATATAGTTCTCTGCCGACTCTGGACTCTTTAATATTTCCTTAAGTTTTCCCTGTATATGTATTACATCTCTTTTAGGTTTTAATGGAACCAGTTCTATATCAATCTGATTCTTCTCTCCCATTGTAACAATAGGAACGCTTTTATTATTATGAGCTTCTTTAAGTGAATATTTAAGCATAGAACCTGCATATCTGACTTCTTTACGTCCAATACTCTGAGGTGAATGTATATGTCCTAAAGCTACATAATCAAACTTATCAAACGTACTATATCCAATACTTTCCACAAGCCCTACATTCTGAACAGCCATTCCCTCAGAACCTCCCATATCCGGATTCTGCCCTATACCAGCAACAAACTGATGTGCCACAATAACATTTCTTTCATTAACATCAATATCGGTATGGTCTATAATTACCCTTACAGCATCCTCATATGTCTCAATCTTATCATTTTCAAAAAAATGACGAACCTGAGATGCCTTAACAAAAGGCAGAAGGTACACATTAACACTTCCATATTCATCGGTTAACGAATATCTATGCAATGTTCCATCAAAAACAGAAGAAATGTATATATCATTCACCTGAAACAGATTACTACCATAATTTAATCTGTCATCAGAATCATGATTACCGCTTATCATATATGTTTTCACTTTATTTTCTGCAAGCTTGCGAAGAAAATAATCTAAGAGATTCATTGCAGCCTCACTTGGCACTGACTTATCATAGACATCACCTGCTATAAGCACGGCATCAACTGACTTTTGTCTTATAATTTCAATAATCTGGTCAAGCATATATCTTTGATCATCAATTAAATCAAAGTCCCCTAGATATCTGCCAAGGTGCAAATCACCTAAATGTATAAATTTCATTACTATCAATCCCCCTATTCAAGATAACGAATAATTAACTGGTTCATAGAATCATATGTATTCCAGTCGTCCTTCTTCGCACCAACTCCAGCCTGCACAAGAAGATATTTTATAATGTTCATTATCTCGTCTGCTGATTTGCCTGATTTTTCTATAAACCATTCAGCAGTTACAGATACTATCTGATGTGCCGCCAAATTACGAACACATTGTTCTACGTGCACGATATCATCCACTTTCTGTTTTAATATTTCATCCTGACTTTTAGCATTAATAATATTAGCCAAAGCATGTGAATATACTGGTCCTTCTCTAAAGCCACCCTTTTCTTCATATGCATTATTTAAAACATCATATAAACCATTTGCCTGAAGTTTACTAACACTCCAAATCTTATTTCCATCTCTTTTTATATAACAAGACTTATTAATATCTATATTAAGCTTCAACTTCAGAATTTGTTCAAGAATATCTACAATTAATGGTGTTATGCCTCTTATAAAATCAGAATACTCCTTCTTTTCAAGCTTAATTTTAACTGTACAGGCGTACTCAAAAAGTTTTAATTTATTAGAATCTTTTATAGGATATATATCATATTGTTTATCCTTCATAAGCTTTGATATTTCACTTGTATTTAATTTTAACCTATTATTAGCTATATTAAGAAGTGTATATGCATCATCACTTATATCTGATTGTAATTCTTCAGCAAGTTCAAATGCTGCTGAATAATCATATTTCATTATGAATTTTTTAATCATGTCAATCTTAAGAAGTCTCATAAGATTCATACATTTGACTTCTTCACATCGATTCTCACTATCTGGTTCATTATCTGAATCCAACTCCCAATTGGCTTCTACATCATAATCCGTTCTATCCTCATGCTCTTCATTCATGCTTTTCTTTGGCGAATTAACCTGTATAGGTATAAATTTATATTCTGCCAATGTAGCAAGAATCAATAATGCACTTTTCATTGCCGGAGTTCCAGATGCCATATTAACAATAAGTTCATCATCTGATGACATTGTATCGCTTATATTTTTAATTTCATTCTTAAATAAGTCATAATAAATATCATATTTCTGAACATCTACAAAATCTGGCTTCTCAACAACACAAACATCAAACTTATGATCAATCGATTCCCCCAATAATTCAATTGTCCTTACATATCTATTATCTTTTTTATGTTTTTCCATTATTTCTTTAGACATATACAATACAACTTCATCAGGCCTATAATGTCTGCAAATATGTAACATAGAACCATCATGTAAATATTTAATTGGATCTGTTCCTCCAACCGGAGAAAATAATATTCTCTTTCCCATAATTCATAATTCCTTTCCACTTATATAATTATTACATCTTCTACATTATAATTATCTGTTGTTCCCCATGTCATTACATTACCTTTCCCTTTTATCGTATATAACCTTACACTATCTTGTTTCTCATCAATATAACGGGGAATTTCAGACTGTAATTTCATTAATTTACTCTTTGTTATCACAGCTTCAAATGCTGATTTCTGAATTCTGAATCCATACCCTAATAATAATTTAGCAAATTTATTTCTGCATTTATTACTGGTTATATCATATATAACCAAAACAAATATTTTATCATTAATTGTATCATCATCAATACTAAAATAATAATCCTCGTCCATAGGCAATTCCCTCATTGTCAGCTATCATCTAATCAATATCGGGTGATATAGTGATGCATCTTCACTTTCCATTGCTTTAATAAGCTGATTAACCTGTAACAGCATTGCATGTCTAAAATCAACTGGATAATCTATATAATCCAGATATCTTACATCTGTCTGCAACTTCCTCTCTAATTTTTTTATAAGTATTCCAACCCCTTTCTTATTAAGATAACAACCGGGTTCTTCTAAATTATTATTAAACTCATCTTTTGAAATCTCGTTGCCATTAATAATACTCATAACTGTTGCATCAACTATAACTGCTCTCCATTCTTCCATGAGATCACTCACTAGCGTCGGATGATTTTCAGCATCCCGGTGCATAAAGCCAAAATAAGGATTTAGTCCTTTTTCTTCTATTTTACCATATATTTCATTCATTAGCACCGAATATCCTAGTCCTATCATAGAATTGAATTCATCTAAAGGTGGTCGTCTGCTTCGACCATGAAACACAAATTCTTCCTTAATGCATTGTGAAAGTCCATCAAAATAATATTTAGCACTTTGCCCCTCATACCCCATTATCTCATATACACTTTCACATTTTTCTAACTTACTTCTGCATATAGACATCATATTATGGATATCTTTCAATACAACATTACTGTTTCTCTCATATCTTCTTAATACAACTTCCTGATTCTTAATCTTGGCTGATATAATTCTTTTAGATAATTGCAATGCAAAATCTGTATCATATAGAGCACATTGTTGTCTCTGTCTTTCCGTCTTAACATGTCCTGTGGAATGTAATCTTCCAAAATACTTACCACCTTTTGAAAAGAAAGATACATTAATTCCTTGCAGAAGGCACTGTTCCATACAATTAGTTGTTAATTGGGAACGCCCCATAATCACAATTCCTTCTAATGACTCAATAGGCAGATACTGTTTCATACCATCTTTATACTTAGCCACGCACCTGTTCCCCTCGATGCTTATTACCACACCATCATCATTAACATAAAGATAACTCATAGATTTCCCCTTTCTGGTTAGTTATTAACTACATTAAATAAATTGGCATTTATACAACAACAAAACCAACTGCTTTTCCGTCCCCATCAGAGGTTATCTAATTTCTTATTAAGAAGATAAGTGACAATGAGATTGAGACAAGGGTGTTTCCGTTCCCATCAGGGGTTATCTAATTTCTTATAATGCTTGACTAGCCAGCTACCAACTTTCTAGTCAGTTTCCGTCCCCATCAGGGGTTATCTAATTTCTCATGAATGGAGTTTCCAATCACAACAACTAAATATGAGTTTCCGTCCCCATCAGGGGTTATCTAATTTCTTATATGCAGTTGTTTGACGGTTCACGAATCAAGTTCAAGTTTCCGTCCCCATCAGGGGTTATCTAATTTCTTATAAGATGAATTTTCCGATAGTAACAAGCAAGTATGGTTTCCGTCCCCATCAGGGGTTATCTAATTTCTTATTTGACGGTAGTCGTATCAAGTTCAATCACAGTACAAAGTTTCCGTCCCCATCAGGGGTTATCTAATTTCTTATAGGAATGTATTATATGAGTTTGCAAGGCAAAGCGTTTCCGTCCCCATCAGGGGTTATCTAATTTCTTATAATATCTCATTGGATGTTAATACAGATGAGGTAAAAAGTTTCCGTCCCCATCAGGGGTTATCTAATTTCTTATAATGCTGGCTATACAACAGCTCGAAGATTTTAAAAGTTTCCGTCCCCATCAGGGGTTATCTAATTTCTTATTTAGGCGCGATATATCTTGAGGGTCACTGTACAAGAGAGTTTCCGTCCCCATCAGGGGTTATCTAATTTCTTATCTTATGGAGTGTACAATGGCAATACTCCAATCTTTACGTTTCCGTCCCCATCAGGGGTTATCTAATTTCTTATGATGAACAGCTTGAACAGATAGAAGCTGGTGACATGTTTCCGTCCCCATCAGGGGTTATCTAATTTCTTATTTTAGCAGAGAAAAGGCGCTTGCAGACATAGACGCAAGGTTTCCGTCCCCATCAGGGGTTATCTAATTTCTTATCTAAACAACGCAACAGGCACACTTAATACAGAGTGTTTCCGTCCCCATCAGGGGTTATCTAATTTCTTATCTGTACCATGTACAACCGATACACTCAAAACGGTATTGTTTCCGTCCCCATCAGGGGTTATCTAATTTCTTATAAGAGGTAAGATATGAAAAAACTTAATATGTATAGTTTCCGTCCCCATCAGGGGTTATCTAATTTCTTATAAACCTTGTTTGACTATTTATCTGACGGAGTATCTAGTTTCCGTCCCCATCAGGGGTTATCTAATTTCTTATTTGACCGCATGGAAGATGTTCACATCTTCATATATAGTTTCCGTCCCCATCAGGGGTTATCTAATTTCTTATTATGAAGAAGTTAAATATGTATACAAAAGAGAAGTTCTCAATGGTTTCCGTCCCCATCAGGGGTTATCTAATTTCTTATCCCGTCTCTGTAACTCTAGTATTCATGCACCCTGATTATCTACTTTGCGGTGCAAAATTCATCATCTTATAATACAATCATAAATTTTATATCACAATGTCTATAACGCCAGTAAATAACCAGTGCGGTGCAAAATACATTTTAAAAATATAATTGATAATCAGCTAATAGTCAATTTACACACCCCCATCTGTAATGTGTGTCCATTACATCTTGTGTACTTGATAATATGTGGTGCTATTCCTTCTGATAAATCTTTTTGGTTCTTATGATTACCATTTCTTTCTTTGGCAACAGTTCTCATTAACACTTCATGAACATTCCGCACACCTGCTTTTTCACCATACAACGGATACATTATTGTTTTGGAAACATATCCACTTCCACCTCCAAGAATAACATAATCATTCTGAAGTTTTTCAGCATTCTTAAATGAACTTATGAAGCATTTATTATAACAATCTGCAAAATCATTTACAGCATTATATATATCAGTTGGATTTAATTTACACAGTGTTTCATCAATGGTAATTGTAAATTTAATCAGAGTGCCAGGTTTGATACATTCCCTCATTGTATTTATTTTATGCTCGTCACCATTAACATGTCCCTCTAATTTACCACATAACACCATATCATCAATACATATTGGCTCACTATCGCTTACAATAATACCTGACATATAATCATTAACTGCATCCGATTTTTTCTTACTTTTATTCAGCTCATTGAATGCTGTTGTCTCAATTGTCTTTATATCACCAGATAAGTATCTCTTTCTGCTTGCAGTTTTTCCTATATTATATGACATATCCCTGCCTGCTTCTGAATATTTATCAGAATTATTAATTATATCAGATGATAACAATATAGTTCTTAGCATGCCTTTTAAAGAACTTCCGGGAATATAAGGCATACCATATGCATCTTTAATATGTTCTGATATCTGCATATCATTACTATCAATCTGAATTGCATCTCCACAATCAATAGTATACTTCACACAATCCTGAATATCTGATATCTTTATACGATTCCTTTCCAGCCAGTCCTGAAATTTAATATCATTTCTGTCATTTCTTCTATGACTGATATACATAAGATATTGCTCATATTTTTCAGCAAGACCTTTTTTCTTTAGAAAAGAATACATTTTTTCTAAATCAATCATTTCCATATGTCTTTTATCTGAAAAAACATAAGATTTTTTACTTAAGATTGCACCACTTCCAACATGTACCGGGCCAATAACTTCTAATGTGACATCATATTGTTTAATTGGACTATTCATACTACTTCACCCCCATAAAGACTGGTTTGGCATATCTATATACTGCATGACTTTCACCTTCTGCAACATTATAGACATCTCCCTGATATTGATTCTTTACACAGGCTCCTGCAGCAAGCACATACATATCCTTTTTCCGTCTATCCCTGCAAGTATCCGATGCTATAAAGCCACTCCTTTTTATAACACTATAACCAGCTCCATCCAATGCATTTTCCAATTCATTTTCTCTTGGAAGGCTTACCGATAATGTCATATATAATTCCGATTGAACAGATAACTTATCTAATAATCCATCAGCGTCATTAGACATTTCTAATTCAAATCTTCCCAATCCTGAACTTCTTTCACCTCCAATTCCACTATATCCTAATGAAATCATCAAATCCTCTATCTCATATAAAATATCATCATTTTCATATCCAATTATTACATATAATCCATTAGCATCATTATAATAATACTCTCCTATTCTATATGGAACTGTCTCCGTATTTCCGCTAATTGATGCTGAAACTTTTATATTCTTTTTCCCAAATGAATCAAATTCATGGATTATATCTTCTGGCAATTCACCATTAAGATAGTCATCAATACAATCATATGGTATATAGGACATTTTTTTATATAATTTCTTCTTTGTTGAATCCCCACTATCTTCTTCCGAATACTTGATATCACACATAGGTTTGGGAATGTAATATGTATTATCCATATATGGCATTGCATCAGACAAAACCAACTTTCCTGACTTAACCCAGTTAACCAGCCTGTTTAACATATCAGTTCCTGATTTCACTGCTTCTATACACAATGCTGAAAATAGTGTATCTGCGCAAAATGTGTATTCAGTATCATCAAGTGTTCCATTACCAAAATGAACACCTGTGGAGAATTTCAACTTATATATAATATATTTCATAGCATTCTCCATTCTAGATTTCCTGTAAGATATTATTTACTCTTTCCATAATATCAGTATCAATCTCACCAACAACATTCTCCGCATTTAATTCATGAAATTTCACTTTGCCATATCCTCTTGAACCACTGCCTCCAAGATAATCGTACTGGAGCATCTGCAATGCTTCTGCTATAAGTTTTATATCTTCTTCTATCTCATCTTCTTTGCCATTCTCTACTTCATATATCATGTCTACACCAAATTGAAGACCTTTTATTGCTCTCTCAATCTGTCTTGGATTAGCAACTGCAGTAGCTCTGTTAATTGAGTTTTCAAACTTAACCTCAGTAAGATTCTGTAACCCCCTGTTTCTTAATTCCTCTTCATTAATAACAAACATGTCAGAAATCAATATTTTACTAGGCATTACCTTGCCATTATCATCTTTTTTTGCTGAACCAAAAACTCTTGTTATACATTCAGCGTCATCATTAGCATTTGCCTGCACTGCAGCATTATATTTTTTAGATAATAATGTTCTCATCTTACCTTTTAATGAACTTCCAGGAACCATAGGTTTGTTAGTTCTTATATCTTTTATAACTGGTGAATCTACAGCACCTATCGCTGAGAATGCTGAAGAGCCTCCTATATGCATGCCTGTAACCACTTCTAATACACCATTTATCTGAATCTTTGAATACATATTATAATCCCCCTTTATTAATCATCATTTTTGTTCATATATCTCTTAAATGCAACCAGCGCTTCCATATAATGATAGAAAAGAATGTAATTATTCTTATCACCATTAATTTGTTTTAATATACTTAACAAATCAGCTTCATCAATCAAATCTTTAGTCTTTTCATCTCTTCCACACTCATATATAAAACGCACTCTTAAATAATCAATTCGTGACACAAGCTCTGTTGGTAATTCATTGTCTTTGCAATCAAGTACCTGATTATATATATCTGCTGCCATTGATAAAAGGTTTCTTATCTTTGATGTAGTAACCATGGCAATAGGATTACCACGCCTGTCTACCTTTTTACTTAGTCTCGTAATTGTTTCTTCTGCCTTATCAACATAATTATTTTCATTAATCTGCATTATTCTATACCTCCATCTTCTTTATTATATCTGTCGCGTCTCATATATGAATACATGTTCATGGCAACTTTTAACTGCCTTGCATCTTTTCCCATATATTTAGTTCCGGCTTCCCTAATCCACTTATACATATTCTGAGAAAACTTCTGATATTTTTCTTTTTCTAAGGCTTGGTCTTTCTTATCAGGCTCTAATCTGGACAATATGTACACAACTCTTGCAAAGTTTATTTTTTCATCCTGGTTTCTTATCAACTCAAGAAGGTTGTATAAAAAATTCATTCCCCTTTCTCCAGCATCATCAAAGAATTCCTGAATAGATTTGTATTTCTCACCAACAACTTCTTTTATGAATTCATCCCATGTAAATGTTCCATCATTTATCTCCAGATCAAATCCCTCTTGTCCTTTTTCAGCATGCTTCACTCCATCACTCAATAATGTAACAGAATCTTTTCCTGCCTTACTCTTAGACATATCTTCCATATCAGCCACTTCTCCAGCTATAACGCTTATTGGATAGTCATGTCGGTAAATACCTATTCCTGCTGACAATGTGAGAGTATTTTCTGTGTATAAAGCAAACTTGTTTCTGATATCAACCGCCAGTTCAATCACTTCATTCCATGCACCTACAATAAATAAATCATCTCCGCCGGAGTAGCATATAACAGCATTTCTTATAGTTGACTTTTCACCATTATTTTCAATTACATATTCACCATTCTTTAGTATGTCATTAATATACAACTTGAAAAACAGTGATAACTGTCGTGATAATGTAGCTGTTCTTGATAATGTAACATATCTGTCATTATTCTTTTCATTTCTGAAACCAGACACAAAAGCTCTTCCAAGATTATCAACATCGGCTCTTAATACTCCGATTCTCTTGATTCCCTCTGAACGCTCTGCCATCTCTTCAAATGTATTACATTCTGAATGATAGTTACCTACCCATAACTTATTGGCAACCCTCTTTCCCGTATACATCTTGTTTTTTCCATATGTTCTGACAAATGTATTATTATTACCAGATAATCGTTCTGTAAGATTATTTTCATTTTCTGCAACAAGATAATAATCCAGCGGGAGCTTAAGCGCCCCCTCTTCATACTCTGATACAACAGTAAAAAATGCATACCGCTCATCAAGTATCTTAGCTGATAATATCTTTAACGCCGCACATGTAGGGCATAATCCATCTTCATCAACAATGCTTACATTCTTACATATTCTACATTCTCTGGAATAATCTTTCTCCTCCGCCCGGTTAAGCTTTATCAATTGTCCGGCTGTATATCTCGATGCTTTCTTATGTGATATCATTCTGCTTATATTCTTGAATATGTCTGAATAACTTCCTTCAGGATAATTCTTCAACGAATTACTACTACACTCACTATAACCACTCGAAATATACAATGCGACCTTATAATTATTCAAAAACCATTCATTAACCCTGCTATTAAAATCCTCGATTTTTCTCTTAACATCATCTGTATCAGGAAGTAACATATAACAATGTCCTCCACCTGAATATATCAGGTTAGCCCTTGATAAATTAAGCTCGTCCAACAGACAGTCTATAATATGCTCCATCATGATTTCCAGGAAAAATGATTTTGAACGCAGCATTTTCATGGCATTTTCTGAATGAATTGTGTATATAAACTTCTGAATTCCTGATATATCCATTGAATATAACAGAAATACATTCTTTTTATAAAATTCATTGCCATCAACAAATAATTCCTGTTTATAATTGCTTATATTGCACGCCTGAATATATTGATATATACACGATGCTACTGCTGCCGTAAGCTTAACATGATCAAATAACGATATATCTGCCACCTCATTTTTTGATGTGGAAGATGGCACATAAGACAAATTAGCCTCCATAACTTCAATAAGAGAATTAATATAATCTTTATTATAATTCAATCCCTTAAGATTGTACGTTATGTTGGATTTAACTTTATTATAATAATGCCTGTCGAACATTATCTTTTCTTTGGTCGGATAATTAATTCCATCATCAGGATTCAACATTCCAGGTTTATAATACATATGTTGTTCATTATGATTAAGAATGTTAAACACACTCTCTAACGGTGTTGATATCTCAAAACCTTTTTCCTCCTCCATCTTCTCACGCCTGTCAGTTGAAGATGCGATATTATCTGCCATATATACTATGTATGCCAGCGAATCATCTTCTATCTTAGCACTTCGCAAATTCTGTGCATGATGATATTTAACTGCATCAAGTATTTCTTTATCTGTTATACCTGCCTCGTCCTTGAGATAATCATAGCCGCTTATACTATGTTTTCTCGAATCACTTCCTTCACGATATATTACTTTTCCAATATCATGAAGCGCTGCCGCAATAACAAGCTTCGTTTCTTTCTCGTTCATTATTGTCCTCCTTTTCTCTGTAATATTGCGTCAATTATTCCACTATTCTCATTGCCCCCATTCCTATAGATGATTTAATTCCTACCCCTGAATATTCTCCAAATCTGAATAAAAGCCTTGCATATCTGGACATTGTATCAGTACCATGAATCCTTACAGACATAGATCCCTTATATGATGGTATTGATACTCCTTCTAATGGAAATACTGTACTCTGCAATCTGTATCTTGTAATTTCACTACCCATTACAAGCTGTTCCAATGTATCATCATCATACATATCCATTTCATCAGAGGCTGCACTATATTTTCGCATAAGACTTTTGTAGATAAGATTCATATCTGGAAAAATCATATATCTGCCATTGCTCTTAAATGAGGTTGGCGTTATAAACTCTATATTATAATATTTCTCGCCTTTAACATTATAAAATTCATCTAAGAATGTTGACTTGTCTTTTTTATTTAATTTCTTTTCTATAATATGTATTGGCTCATCATTATTCTTAATCTTAAATTCTTTAAAATCATCACTCAACAATTTCTGAATAACATGTTCATACGATTCATTATTCAGCGAATTAATAACCCATGTATTTGTGCCTTCATTATTACTTATATACTGACTATATGGATTATACTTCTGTTCATGAAGCATACTGGCATAATCTTCATCAATATTTTCCATGATTACGCCTTGAAGATTTGATGAATTTCTATAATTAACTGTCTTATTATCAATAACTAATTCTAATCTTGCTACCATTGTCTTTAACTCCAACTACAACTTTTTAAAATGGTTCCCACTCCACATCTTTAGTAACATCTATACAAAACATTTTTTGATTGCATATTTCTTGCTTACCACCAATAAATTCATCAAAAATAAATCCTTCAATATCAGAGGCTATCTGATCAGTAACGCATTCTCCAAATTCTTCTGGATATTTTTCTATTCTGGATTCAATGAGTTCATTTATAACATCAGCATTATATTCCCTCCAATAGCATATATCACTTGGACAATTTTCTTTATATTCCTGCATTTTATTTTTATCAAACAAATCCTCTGTCGTTCCCAGTATATTATAAAGGTAATCGTAATTTAAATAATTGGGAACAACATATGCAGAAGTTGTCCTGATGCAATATAATTTCCCATCATATAATTCCACACTGGTTTCCCCTTTATCGTAATAACATTCTATTTCCATATAGCCTTTCATATATGCTTCTGGAACAGCCTTTGCCATCTCTACAAATATTTCATCTGGAAGATCATACTCACTACCATGTCCAAACCAGCTATCTAAAATAACCGAACCCGTATGACACCGTAAATATTCTGATAAATTTACATTTTCAATACTTTCTTTTGACTTATCATTATATTTTTCATATATATCAATATGAGGAAAATTATCATCTACAATTTCTCTGTTTTTCAAAAAAGCTGTTATCATATCATATTTTTGTTGTAAAGTTCCATCTATTTCTATTTTTAATTCTCCGTCGCCACTCATATAAAATTCCTCCATCAATTTATTTCTTCCAGCTTGTTGTAAATATACATTATGTATGCATCTGGTTGTGAAAATACCGATCTATACTTTTCTTTAAATTCATCAAATGTATACTGATTACTTACGGCTTTTTCATTTGATGAAGATGTTACTATTATTTTATCTAATTTCTCACAATCTGAAAATGCACTATCAACTATTATCTCTACCGAATCTGGTAATTCTATCTCTTCTAGTTCCTTACATCCTCTAAAAGCTTCTTCACCAATTGCTTTCACTCCTTCTGGAATAGATATTTTTCTTAACGATGTACATTTATAAAAAGCTCTGTAATCAATCTCTTTTAATGATTTAGATAATTGTACTTCACATAATTCTGTGCATTCAGCAAACGAATTGTATATACAATTCACATTATCTGGTAGAGAAATTTTCTGTAAACCACTGCGTACAAATGCATTACGTATATCTGTAATTGTAGATGGAAGATTTATTTCATGCAGCTTCTTACAATTAATAAATGTTCCATATAATTTAACAATGCCTTCTTCTAAATCAACTTTATTCAAACTTGTACAATCCTTAAAAGTACATATGGCATATTCTATTGTACCAGGAAGACTCGCATATTCCAGATTGGTACATAATTCAAATACATTAGAGCTTAATTCTTCTACACTACCAGGCACTTCAACGCATTTAAGATTAGCACAATTCATAAATGCCTGCATATGTATTGTCTGTAATGTTTCTGGAAATGTTATTGCAGTAAAATCACGTCCTGCTAATCCCTTATACCCAATAGACACGACTCCTGGTATATCAAATTTTTCCCCCATGCTTTTATCCTGCTCTGAATACAGCTTTCCATTACTGTCAATCCGTATTCCGTATTTATCCCGATAATATATATCTCTTTTAACAATTTGCATAAGATTTAAGTGATCTGTTGCAGTTACCTCATATTTACTATATTCAGAAACTGTTTCTCTGTTCATGTTGTTGACATTATCTATGTCTCCACAATTCCAGAAAACACCATCTCCTATGTATTTCACGCTTTCTGGAATCGTGACATCTCTAAGGCTAAAGCAATTCCAAAATGCACAATCACCAATATGTGTCACACCCGCCGGAATATTAATATTTATCAGGTTTTTACAACTCTCAAATGCACTATTTCCTATAGATGTCACGCTTTCTGGAATTGTAATGCTCGTAAGGCTTTTACATTCATAAAACATTCTTTCTTCAATAGATGTCAAACTATCTGGGATGGTAACACTTGTCAATCTTATACACTCCGCAAACACCGCTTCTCCCATACTATCCACACCATCCGGGATTGTAATGTCGGTAAGACTGCTACATCCACCGAACGCATAGTCGTCTATGTATGTTACACTGTTAGGGATAATGACACTCGTCAAATTGCTGCATTTCTCAAAAGTACAAGATTCGATACATTTAACCCCATCTGGGATTATAATGCTCGTCAGCCCGCTGCATTTGCCAAATGCTGAGTATCCTATAGTTGTTACCTTATCTGGTATTGTAATACTTGTCAGATTGCTGCATTCATAAAACGCTCTATCACCTATAGTTGTCACACTGTCTGGAATGGTGATGCTTGTCAGGCTGTTGCAATATTTGAATGCTCCACTACTAATAGTTGTCACACCTTCTGGGATGGTGACAACATCATCTTTTCCGCAATATCTACATAGAATTTCGCCCAAAATTATAAATCCATCTTCATCTTTCAACCCTTCACATTCATCAAATGCATCTACACCTATATATATCACGCTTTTCGGAAATGTTATACCTGTCAGATTACTACATCCATTAAACGCAAAAGCACCAATTAATTCTACTCCATCTGGAATGACAACACTCGTCAGCCTTTTGCTTCGGTAAAATGCTAAGTCCCCTATACATATCACACCATCTGGTATTATGACATCTCCACCATCACCATTGTACTTAAATAACACTCCATTCTCAATAATAAATTCATCTGCATTATTCATATCTGTTTTCTCCTTAATAATTGCCACTTTCTATCCTTCTTCTGACTTCACTCTGCAGATACTCTATATCACTGTCAGTCAAATCATCACAGTCAATGCTAATTCTCGTTTCTCCACGTCTGGCTGCATTCAGACACTCTCTGATCTTGTCTTCAATCACCATATTATGACACCCCATATAATTCATAAAATCATCCATCGTTCTTACCTCCATCAAGCACTTCAATAATATTGCCCTGACCTCTAAGCCAGATATCAACACCATCTCCATATACCTCGGCTTTTATAATCCATCCCGTCTCATCATGCTCAATAATCTCAGCTGTAGGAAAGCGGTCCAGAACTGATTCTATACTAAGCCCCTTATACTTGAATCTGATTGTTCTAAGTTCTCCGCCAAACATAAACTGTATTCTCTTTCTGAATTCTCCTTCCTGAAATCTTTCAGAGTATGGTACTCGGAAATATTCATCCAGCACATCATATTCCGCAATACGGTCTATTCTGTAGATTGTGGGAAACTGATGTTTAACTATATCTGGTGTTTCTTCACTTGCACAGATATAAGCACACAAGTAAAAGTAATATTCTGAAAACATAATTCCAACTGGCTGAATCAGACGCATTACCTTGTCTGGTTCTTTCAATTTCTGGTAACGTATACGCATTAACCTGTGTTCATACACTGCACTGCTGATGTCCCACATATAGTCTACAAATTTTCTTCCATGATGCGGTTCCAGATAATGAAACTTTTCATTACTAATCAGTTCTGCAATCTGCTTATAGTTTTTATGTGAAACGCAGCACTGCAGAAGCTTGTCAATAATTGGGTACATCTCTTCTTTGGTAAGAGAACGACTTTCTAAAAGGATCTTACATACTGTAAATATCTCCCCACTCGTAAACATCTTTTTCGAATTCTCAACCAGAACATAACCTTTCTTTTTCCGGTCATAGACGAGTTCTCTGTTTGATTCAGAATCACTTGCAAAATATGCCCGGATATCTTCCAGATCTCTCTGAATAGATCTTTCATTAACTCCAAATCTTGCAGCTTCATCTGCCTTTACCAGAACTTCCCCCTCTACAACACGATTGTACAGATTTATAATTCTTTCAACTTTTTTGTCCAACCTATCACCAGCCCTTCTGTATCTGTACTCCCCTTGAATGAAAAGGGTCTTTTATACATATGATTTTTTCACAGGATCATATACTAAATTTTCTTCGAAACTTCCGTCGTAACAGCTTTCGAATTCATCAAAAGATTCAATACCTAACTCTGAAATGGTTTCGTTCTGTATTTTTTCGAATTCCTTCTCTTCTAACTCTGTTTCTTGCTCATAATATTTCAAACAGTCCTTAAACTCTTCTAAAGTAAAAGAAGCCCAGTCACCACCCAAGCATCCTATTTCACCCCATAAAGATTTATAATCTTCTTCATTATAATTTTCACCTTTTATCTTATAAAGCTTATTGAACTTCTCTAATGGAAGTTTTTCCATAACGTCTTCTTTCCAAGCATCAGCAGCCCCCTCACTAGATTCAAAGCATGTATTTATATAAAGCATACCATCCTTTAATTCACAATCTAGACTCTGGGATTCATACGTCCCACATCCATCAATATTTCCTATAAATTTCCCCTGCGGAAATGCTTCTGCCAAATCTCTAAATATTGAAACATCATTTAATTCATAATAATCTCCGTAAGGACCTTTTGCTGTGATAATAACAGATTCACTAGCAATTACTTCAGCAGGAATGTTAGAAAAATCGATTGACTTTTCATTAACTTCCACAGACCTGAAATATTGAATTCCAGTTTCATCATATTTCCCCACAATTTCGAGCATTCCTTTAATCTGCTCTTCATCTCCAAAAATTTTTAATTTTAAATAATAATCTGCATTCATAAAAGCCTCCTTAAATACATAAATTAATTTGCTATTAATATACTCTACAAAATCATACCTGTAATCAGTATCTGTACTCCAAGTATACCAATTCGATATAGACACAATCCGTCTATATGTCAAAATTTTACCAATTATCTAAATCTGCGAGTATATCCTCAACAGATGCTGATGATGTTCCCTCTTCCATTTCTTTAAGCTTAAGGAAAATTCCAGCTGTAGTTAATGCATCTGCGTAGGCTCTGTGTGCACGAGGATTTTCTATCCCAAGTTTAGCTGCAAGTTTGTTTAACGAAATACTTTTAGACTCTATCCCCAATTTATCCTTAAACTGATTCACATAATGGATTACATCAAAATATCTGTTCTCTATGAATATATTACTGTAGCGGCCTGCACGAACCATAAATTTACTGTCAAACGACATACAGTTAAATCCAACCAGAACAGAATCCCCAACAAATTTCATAAAGTCTGGCATTACCTCCCAGATTGGTCTGGCTGCATAGACCTCTTCATTCGTAATACCTGTCAATTTAGTAATTTCAGATGACACTTTCTTACTATCCAATGGCTGAACTAATTCCTGAAATGTAAATTCTTCTGTCTCTGCAATTACCCCATCAACTACCTTTATTGCACCAATCTCAATTATAGAATCATATACTGGTTTTCTGCCTGTTGTTTCTATATCAAAAGCCACAAATGTATCAAAATCCACATCTCTCGTTTCTATCGGAGCAGGATATTGATCTTTTGGTATTACGGTTTTTGCCGAAGTAGACGATATATTTACATTTATTCCAAGTGTTGCAAGAAAATCTATATATCTCTTTCTGATTTCATCCCCATTTTCTCTCGGAGCTGGCAAATATTCCTGCTTTCCTGAAATCATTTTTTCACGTTGTTTCGCATTCTTTTCTGCTTTCTTATATATAGACTCAACAACCATGCTATTTGTTTTGAATCTTTTAAGGATATCCTCTATCACTTCATCAGCACTATCGTATCTTCTCGTAGTTGTAAAATAGTCTGCCAGATTGCAGCCTGCCTGCCATGGAATTTCTTTTGAATTACACAAAGCGTGTGCAATTTCTTCCGCTTTCTCATATTCGTAATCCATGTAATAAGCCCCTACTGCAATACCTGCAAGATGATTTTTTTCTGTATCTGTCAGTCCTTCGGAATCTTTGATTTTATTATACATATCATAAAACCATGGCCGGCTTATCTTTGGAACATTCGTAGCTGAACCAGCGATTGAAAGAATCTGAATATATTCTCTTTTAGGTGATGGCAGCTCATAGCTGAGTGCAAACGCAATATGCTTAAAATCATCTGTTCTACTAAACCCAGAGCATATATTTTCCCATAATGGATTTTCTCCAATGCCAGGATGATATTCAACAATCTCATGGCATAACTTTTCCAGATTAACTGTATGTCTGCAACTGTCGCAGAGACAGTTTTCTGCTTTTTCTCCACAATTAACACATATGGTCATAAATATCCCCCTTTATATATCTGCTTTTTTACATACATAACGCATATCACAAAACGTACATGCATATGAATTGGTAACATCCCCTTCGAAATCTCTGTGTTCAATCTTTCTTATAGTTTCAGATATTTCTTCAACGGTTGTGTCAATGGCACTCCTTGTCCACTCAAAAGTAATAAGCGGATCTTCATTCTGACAGTTTGTATAATACAGATGCATCCGTCTGACTTTCTTTCCATACCGTTTTTCAATCAGGTAAGCATATATTTCCAGCTGCTTTCTATAATGCTCCACTCGTTCTGGATGCCCTTTTATATCCGGTTTTGGACCAGTTTTATAATCCACAATCTCAATTGTGTCTCCTTGTCCTTCAATCAGATCAATAACACCCTGCAGGATGTAATCTGGCAGAACCAGATTAATCTCTTCTTCTGCTTTCCAGACACGTCCTAATTCATCTTTTCGATGATGATAATATCTGATTACCTGCTGCAATGCATTTTCCTGCTGTTCATCGGTTAGATTATAGCCGGTCTGTTCCTGCATGCTTTTATAATTCAACAAAAACCATTCTTTAATTGATATTTCATTAACACGCTCCGGTTTGCCGGCAATAATGCATTTATTCATATCTTCCAAGGTTGCATGTACAAGTGATCCTACAGATGTATGAAACATCTTATTCTGTGCAAAACCATATTCCTTGTAATACTTGTATTGCTTCGGACATCCATCATATACAGCAATATGTGATGTAAATGAATATACATGTTTATAATTTACTGTTTTAACCTCAACAAAAGCTGTCGGAATATCGACTTTCTCAACATCAGTAAATCTGTCTGTATATTCTCCAAAATATTTACTGTCTGCTCTTTTACTGGCCAAAACCAACAGATTCTGTGCTCTTGAAAAAGCTGTATAATACAATCTCCAGAAATCAAAATATTTTATGTCTGCCATTGGTTCGAATGGTCTTCTATGAAAAAATCGGTTTTCTGCTGAATATAGTAATGGATCACTGTTTTTTCTTGGTTTATTTCCAAGAGACCCAACCACAACCACAGGAAACTCCAAACCCTTTGACTGGTGAATTGTCATAAATGATACACACCCACTTGGCGCATATTCTGATTCATCTTCATACTCACCAATACCATCCTGAATCATATACTTCAAATACAGGTTAAAAAGTTCTTCCGGCATAGTCAGTTTATTATCTGCAGATATATTATGCATGTCATGCAGGAATGAATACTTTGACAGCATTCTGGAAATTTCCGAAAGATTCCTTACTGCACGGGTCTTAATTACATTTTCCTTAAGACTCGCCTGCAGGTATCCCTTAAAAGGTTCAAATGCAATGAAATGATAAAAGATATCAAGCAGACATAAGTCAGATTCTTCCTTTAGATTCTCAATATTCTGTTTTACTTTATCCACATAAATTTTAAGAGATTTGTCTGCTTTTATCAGTATCAACGCCTGCTTAAGACAGTCAATGTAATAGGTTCTCAAATCATCTGAAATTTTGTGAATAAAACTATTGTTTTTAAGGTCTTCCATGTAACTTGTAAAACACATTATGATGCATCCAAGTATCTGTTTTACTTCCAGTCTTTCAAAAAACATATCCGACCTTGGTGAATAAACAGGTATGCCATTGTCTTCCAGATATGTTCCAATTTCCTTAGCCTCATCGCTCTTTACTGAACGGAACAGAAAAGCAATCTGGTTATAATTGCTGATATTGCCATTTTTCATTAGTTTTTTGACCATCTGCAGCAATTTTTCTTTTTCAGTCTCTATACTATCTCCAATACATGAATATACAGAATTCTCTTTATACAATGGTTTTTTCCCTGCCTGTATCTTCTTCGCATATCGGTATCTGTCCCAGTTAAAAAGATTGATTCCGTCTACGTTCTCCATCCATCTGTTATAAAAATCGATAATTTCAGGTTCAGAACGGTAATTTGTATCCAGATGTATTACCTTACATTCACCTTCAACGAATTTTGAAGGAAACTCCAATATATTCCGGATTGTCGCTCCACGGAAACGATACATCCCCTGATCATCATCTCCTACAACACAGATATTTTTATTATTACCTGCAATCAGAAATACAAGCTGTTCCTGAATATAATTGGTATCCTGATATTCATCCACCATTATGTAACGTATATTTTTCTGAATCTGGGCAAGTATTTGTGGATATTTCATCAACATATCATAGGTCTTTGTCTGAATAGAAGAAAAATCCATCACATTGTTTTGCTCCAACAGATTCTTATAGCGTTTTACTAATTTTGCCAAAAAACGCATGTCTTCATCTGAATCTGCTTCCATAGCATCTATATCAACCAATTCTTCCATCATCTGGTTGACATACCGGCATATTTCCAATGCCTGTTTCCATGTGCTTTTTCCAGCTATATGTTTCGAATAATAACCTAACAGGTTGAATTTTTCAATATTTCTACATACAAGGTAAGTCTGTTCAAATGCATCCAGCATGCGGCATTTATCATTGTTGTCAATGTATTCCGAATTTTCCTTTAAAATACGTAAACACACTGAATGAAATGTTCCAATGTACATTTCATTTAAATTCAAATTAAGATTATATTTTATGAATTCATTGGAGATTCTGGTAATTAGTTCCTTTCCTGCCTTTTCCGTAAATGTTACCACCATAATCTCACTAGGTTTTACCTCTTTCTCAACTACGAGATAAACAAGTCTTTTAACAAGTGTAAATGTCTTACCGGTTCCAGGGCCTGCAATCATAAGAACCGGTCCCTCTGTCGTCTGGATAGCTTCTCTTTGGGAATCATTTACTTGTCCAAAATCATAGCAGCTCATAACGTACTCCAATAGCCTTCATAAAATCTGAAAGCTGCTTCCACTGATTCTCAGTTGCATATATTTTCACATCTGTTCCAGCTTCGCAGTCAGCTTTAACTGGCAATATATTATCCTGAACAGATTCTTTGGCTTCAATCATGTCTCCTGTCTTACCAGCAGTTGTAAGACTTGCCTTTTTGGCTGCTGTCTCTAACTCATTCTGTTTTGCTTTCACCTGTTCCATAGACAATGTTTCAGCATAGATATCCAGGAGTGTTTCAACAAATGGTGAGCCAGATGCACGGATAGCCTCCATATCCGTTACTGCCCCATTAATCGCAATCAAAATGATTTCTTCACATTTTGCCCTGCTTGTTGATGCATTTAGCCATTTCTTATCGAAAAGCTTTGGATAAAGTATGTCAGCATATGTACCAAGCACAACAGCTTTACGATTATAAAATTGTCTTACTTCAAGCTCTTTCGCCTCCTTTTGGCGATTTTCATAATCCTTAACTGTCTCGTCAATTAGAGTACGCTGTTTCTCTACCATCTCAACAAGTTCTTTAATCTGTGGCTCTAACGCCTCATATGGAGCCAGACAACGAGCCTTATACTCTTTTCTTGCATCCTCAATAACCTTTTTTACTTTGTTGAGAGTTGCACGGTCATTCTTTGCACTTCCTATTGTCTCATCGGTATACACAACTACGGCATATGCATCCAGTCCGCTCTGTAATTCTGCTTTAAACATCGCAAAATCCCATGTAGTTATATCCGCGTTTTCATATCTTGCTACTTGAAATTCACTCATAAATCAACCCCCTTTTAGCGATTTTAGCAAATTCAGCTAGACATAATCTGTCTTTATTGTTTTTTCATAAATTCATTTTTTTATCAATTTTACTGATATATAGCACTTAAAATCCATTGTTATAATACAATTTCACTATTTTTTAATTATAATACTCACTACATTTTTCGTCAATTTTATTAATGTAAACTTCCAATTTTTTTAAAAAAGGAGCTTTCCCAGTCACATGACTAGAAAAGCTCCTTTTTACTTATCTTAACATATTAAATTATCTATACGCTCTCTCGTATATACCCGCAATCTCTTCATCAGTAGTTTCCTGAGGGTCTCTTACGAACAATCTCATCATTGTTGCCCTTGCGTTCTTGGCAAGTGTCATTGCTTCTTCCTTCTTTATTCCGTAATCAGACATCTTAAGGTCATCAACTCCACATGCCTTCTGTAAATCAAGAAGTGCTGTGATGAAATCTTCCGGTTTAGACGCATCTTTCATTCCAAGAAAATGTGCCATATCAATGAAGCGTTCATCACATACATGCTTATTAATCCAGAATGTGAAGTACTCCTTAGACAGCATGATAAGTCCCGCTCCATGAGGAAGTTCAGGATGATATGCACTCATTGCATGCTCCATAGAATGTTCTGATATACATGATGTTACAACCATTGAATAGCCAGACATTGTATTAGCGTATGCAACATGTTCTCTTGCTTCAATATCATTGCCATCCTTAACTGCTCTTGCAAGATAATGTCCGATATTTTCAATCGCGGCACGCTGAATCATATCTCCCATAATATTATGTTTGTTGCTTATATACCCTTCCAATGAATGGAAAAGTGCATCAAATCCCTGATATGCAGTGAATTTCGGTGGAACTGTTTTCATAAGCTCAGGGTCAACAATTGCATACTTTGCAAACATCCCCGCCATTCCACCAATACCAATCTTTTCATTAGTATCAGGATTAGAAATTACTCCTATAGTATCAACCTCTGAGCCTGTTCCTGCTGATGTAGTAATTGCAATCCATGGAAGCATCTCATTAGGAGGTGTCATCTTTCCACCTGATGGACTATTAGCATAATCCCACAGATTATCTGATGGCTGTGGAATGAACATTGCCATATTCTTAGCCGCATCCATAACTGAACCACCGCCTAAAGCAACAACAAAGTCAACTCCATTCTCGCGACCAATTCTTGCACCTTCTTCAACTGCTGACTTCAGCGGATTAGCTCCTATTCCGTTATAAAGCACATATGAAACATCAGCCTGTTTAAGTTCATCTATTGTTCTGTCAAGTGAACCATTCATCCTTGCAGACTTTCCATTGCTTATAACAAGAAGTGCTTTCTTTCCTGGCATCTTAAGAGTATGAAGCTTAGAAAGACTTCCGCATCCAAATACGACATCTACTGGTGAAAAAAACTGATATTCATTCATGATTACTCCTCTCTGAAATTAATACTGCCATCTGCAGCATTCATTCCATCAACAATAGCCAGAGATTCAAGCTGGTATCCAAGGTTACGGATAATCTGTCCACCCTGCTGGAAGCCCTTCTCAACTGCGATTCCAATACCTTCAACAGTTCCCCCTGCCTGATTGACAATAGATATAAGTCCCTGGAGTGCACAGCCGTTTGCAAGAAAATCATCAATAATAAGTACATGATCCTCTGGACCTACAAATTTCTTAGATATAAGAACCTGATTCTTGCACTTATGTGTAAATGATTCAACTTCGGCAGAGTACACATCACCGTCAATATTGACGCTCTGTGACTTCTTTGCAAATACAACCGGTACATCAAAGCATTCTGCAACTATACATGCAATACCGATTCCTGAAGCCTCAATTGTTATAATCTTATTAATATTCTTTCCGGCAAATCTTCTCTTAAATTCTTCGCCCATCTGCTTGAAAAGTTTAACATCCATCTGATGATTAAGAAAACTGTCAACTTTCAAGATGTTGCCTTCCTTGACAACTCCGTCCTTCATAATTCTTTCTTCAAGAAAATTCATAGTAATGATTCCTTTCGTAAGTAAATTATCTGTCATATTATAAGAAATAATTCTATCATCACTAAGCATTGCGGTCAATCGCTTTTAGTACTTAATACCCATATTTTTTCTTCTTCGCAACAAGGAAAATTATGGTTGCAATCATAGCAAGAAATTCTGCCACAACTACTGACATCCACACACCTGTAAGCTTGAAAAACACAGGCAGAATAAGCACTGCTGTCACCTGAAATACAAGGGTCCTAAGAAACGATATCAATGCTGATGTAAGGCCATCACTAAGTGCTGTGAAGAATGACGAACCTAATATCGGGAAGCCTGAAAACAGAAACGAACATGAAAAAATCATGAAACCTGCAACAGTTATGTCGAATAATTCCTTATCATACCCGACAAACACCTGCGCAAGCGGTCTTGCAAGAACCTGTCCCAGCACAAACATTGTAAATGCTCCAACAACGATAATTCTTATACCTTTTCCAAGAATACTCTTTAATTCTTTTTTATTACCAGAGCCATAATTAAATCCGACAATAGGTGCACTTCCTACTGAGTATCCCATGAATATTGCCTGAAATATGAAATTGACATACATAACAACACCATAAGCTGCAATTCCATTTTCTCCGGCATATTTCATCAACTGCATATTGTAAAGCATACTTACTAAAGACGCTGACACATTATTCATGAATTCAGACGCACCGTTAGATGCTGCTTTACCAAGTATTCTGATATCAAATCTGAACTTTGTTAATCTTAAAAGGCTTGTGTTCTTTTTCATAAAATACACAACCGGAATTGCACCTCCAACAAGCTCACTCATCGAAGTTGCAAGTGCCGCACCGACAAGCCCCCATCTGAATCCTGCAACAAAAAGTGCATCAAGCTCCATATTGGTAACACCTGCTGCCACAGTCACATACAGACCAAGCTTAGGCTTTCCCGCTGTTGCAAACAGACACTGAAACTCAAACTGCAATATATAAAAAGGTAATGCCGCAAGAATAATTCTTCCATATAATACACAGTCACTAAGAAGCTTTCCTTCTGCACCAAGCATCATGGCAACAGGTCTTATCAATATAATACCAAGAAGTCCTAATACAATACCGCATATTGCTGAAAATGCCACTATAAACGAGAATATGTGGCTTGCCTTCTCTTTCTTTCCCTCTCCAAGTGACATTGCAATAAGTGCGCCACCACCTGTTCCAAACATAAATCCGACGCAGCCAAGAATCATAAGCACCGGCATAATCAGATTAACTGCTGCAAATGAAGTTTTACCTACAAAGTTAGAAACAAACAAGCCATCAACAACGCCATATATAGATGTAAATATCAGCATAACAATTGATGGCATTGTGAATCTCATGAGTTTCCTATATCCAAAATGATCTGATAATTTAATCTCTTCTTTCATTCATTTCCTCAAAATAATCACTTCTGTCTTGCCATTGCAATCTGGTCAGGAGTTATAGGAAGCTCGTAAAATCTCTTTCCTGCCGCATGGCTTAATGCATCTGTAATTGCAGGAAGCGGTGTATTAATTACAACCTCTCCGATTGATTTAGCACCAAAAGGACCTGCATTCTCGTAACTGCTCTCAAACTCAACATTAATATGTCCAATATCCATTCTTGATGGAATCTTGTACTGTAAAAATGAGTTCTCATACAGCTTGCCTTTATCTGAATATGTGATATTCTCTGACATTGTCATTCCAATTCCCTGTAAGATACCACCCTCTGCCTGTACTCTTGCAAGGTTAGGATTAACAGGTGTTCCACAATCAACACATGCGTCATACTCAACAACACGGCTCTCACCTGTGAGAAGGTCAACCTCGACCTCCGCTGCTCCAACCATGAATGGTGGTGGTGAAATAGGTGATGTATGTGTATTGGTAACTGAAAGTGCTATATCATTACCACACATGGATGCTGTTGATATATCGGCCAGGGTTACACATTTATCCTTGTTCTCACCTGATTCGCATATTACTTTCTTTCCGTCAAATGTGACATCACATTTCTCGCAGCCTAACATCTTAGCACCAAGCTTTTCGATTCTGTCTCTAAGCTCTAATGCACATTTTTCAACAGCCTTACCAGTTACATATGTTGTACTTGATGCGTATGAACCTGAATCATAAGGTGATATGTCAGTATCTGCACCAAATACACTTATATCGTCTGTGCTGCATTCAAGAACCTCTGCTGCAATCTGTGCAAGTATTGTATCACAGCCTGTTCCCATATCAGCAGCTCCGATGTTCATAGTATATACACCTTCATCATTAAGCTTTAGTGTCGCACTGCCGACATCAACCCCTGATATACCTGAGCCCTGCATTGCCATGCCCATTCCGACAAAACGTGCCTTAGTATCAGAAATCTTTCTCATAGGATATTTCTCATCCCATTTAATCATCTCTTTGACCTTTGCAAGACATCTGTCAAGTGCACAGCTTGTATTAACCTGTCCATAGTAAGCAGGCATTACATCGCCCTCTTTTACTATGTTCTTAAATCTGATTTCAAACGGGTCCATATGAAGTCTGTCTGCCAGTTCATTTACAGCCGACTCAACTGCAAAAAGCCCCTGTGTCGCACCATAACCTCTGTAAGCACCCGCTGACATTATATTAGTATATACAACATCACTTACAAAACGGAACGCCTCTGCCTTTCCATATAATGGAATTGACTTGTGTCCAGAAAGTCCTACTGTTGTAGGACCATGCTCGCCATATGCGCCTGTATTAGATAATGTGTATAAATCAATTCCTTTTACAATACCATCCTTAGTTGCACCAAGTCTTACATGCATCTGCATCTCATGTCTTGGTGATGAAGCTGACTGTGTTTCTTCCCTTGAAAATATAATCTTAGACGGTTTCTTTGTCTTCCATGTAACAAATGCAGGATATATCTCTGACACAGATGTCTGCTTTGCTCCAAATCCACCTCCGATTCTTGGCTTGGTAACTCTTATCTTAGATGGCGATATTCCAAGTGCATGTGAGATAATTCTCCTGCAATGGAATACTATCTGTGTAGAACTTACGACATGAAGTCTTCCATAAGTATCTATTGTACAGAAAGTTCTGAAAGTCTCCATCATGCTCTGCTGGCATGCCTTAGTATGATATGTCCTGTCAATCACAATATCACACTCATCTAACACTTTATCGATATCTCCGTTGCCGCTCTCATCATGCGCGCACAGATTTCTTTTATTATCAGCTCCAACCGGACATAATGCCTCCCAGTTATCCTCTGGATGTACAAGAATCTCATTATCCTTTGCCTTAGTGAAATCAAGCAATGGTTCAAGCACTTCATATTCTGTCTTAATAAGCTTCATTGCCTTATCAACACAGCGTTCATCAGCACCTGCAACAATGGCAACCGGATCGCCTATGAATCTTACATGCTTATCAAGAATAAGCCTGTCATAAGGACTTGGCTCAGGATATGTCTGACCTGCACATGTGAATCTTTTCATATTCTGGTCAACATCTTTATATGTAAATATTGCTTCTATTCCCGGCACCTTCATCGCAATATCAGTATTAATATTCTTTACAAATGCGTTGGCATATGGTGAGCGCAGAAGCTTTACAACAAGGCAGTCCTTAGGTGCAATATCATCTGTATACACCGGCTTTCCAAGAAGCAGTTCCATCGCATCTTTCTTTCTGATAGCTTTATTAACCGACTTCATCTATTCAGCCTCCTTTGCTTTCTTTGCCTCAAGGAAATTCATAATTCCTCTTAACTGTCCCTCATAACCTGAACATCTGCACAGATTCCCTGAAAGGAACTCCTTTATCTCCTCTTCGTCAGGATAAGGATTTTCTCTGAAAAGTGCCAATGCATTCATAACAAATCCCGGATTACAGAATCCGCACTGCTCTGCTCCCTGGTCTGCTATAAATGTGACAAATTCAGACGCCTCCTCCTGTAATCCTTCGAGTGTTGTAACACTGCATTTGTCTGCTCTTGCTGCAAGAACTGAACATGAAAGGACAGGCTTATCATTAAGAAATACTGTACATAAGCCACAGTTAGATGTTTCACAGCCACATTTTACGCTGTAACAGCCATGCTCTCTCACGAATTCATAGAGTGTCATGTCTGCCGTAATATCTGCTTTAACAGATTTTCCATTCAACTTAATATCAACTAACATATATTCTCCAATCCGTAATCACCAATTAATCTCTGTTAATATTCTGAAGTGCCCTGCCTGCAAGAACGCCTGAAAGATGACTTCTATACTCAGCACTTCCTCTCATATTGCCCGCTGTAGGCACATTTTTCTTAACAAATGTACTGAATTCTTCTACCGACTTCTCGTTAATACCGCCTGCAAGTATTCCTTCTGTATCTTTAACAACAATTGCTCTTCCCGGCCTTGCACCTATGCAGATATTGCAGACTCCAGTATCTTTAAACTTTACTCCTGCACATGTAAGCACCGGCAGATCTGTTTCTGTTATTCTCACTGCTTCATAAAACATATTCACCGGTCTTTTCTTAACAATAATATTAACAACAATGTCCCTGTCATAATCACGGTCAGCATACTCAGTTAATGGAACAATGCCTCCCTTGTATAGTTCTACATAAGAATCCAGTCCGATTAAAAGCGTAAGCACATCAGAAAATCCATATCTTCCATATATACTTCCACCAACTGTTGCAAGATTTCTGAACTGCACACCTACAATATGCCTTAAAGCCTCCTTAGCACAGCCATCTGTATATTCATTAAAACTCTCATGAACTTCTAACTGTCTTAAAGTTGTCATACAGCCAATCTTAAATTCTTCATCTGATTCTTCAATCTTATCAAGTCCAAGCCCTGACATATCAATAGCTGTATTCATTCTGTTGTCGCCCATACGCATCCACATCATGCCGCCGACAATACGGTTAGCTTTTTTCTGATTAAGCTCATAGGCTTCTTCAAGGCTTTCTACTTTCTTATAATTCTGTATAGTAAGCATAAAAACTCCAATCTATTTATTAGTGATATGAACAACGGACGGTTGTGGCGGGCGCAGACCCGTTACCTGCAGGTGATGGCTCTCATGGCAGCTTAGCTTAGTGGGAGTAGATGCCGCCATCTGCAAAGCCTATTAGTGTGCAGAAAATCAAACGCGCTACGCTTGAACGAGATTTTCTGCACACACCTTTAAGCATATGGCGGCATAACTCCCACACAGCACGCTGCAAATCGAGCCCTCGCCTGCTGGCATCGGACCTGTGCCCGCCACAACCTGTCTTTCATCCTTCACTACTAAATTCTTTACTCACCAAGAAATCGATAAAAAATCTCATTCTCTTTCCTTATATAAATATAACGGCTTGTAAAACCCTTGTCAATCTGATAAAATTCATTCGCTACTATTTATGTAAATTAATTTGTTGGATAATTGTTAGGAAGTCAGCCACGAAAAATTGTTGAGTCAAACGCAGGATGCTTTGGAGCCGCCGGTACTTGGTAAGCGGGAATAGTTGACACGAAGTGACAACAAATTCCCGCGAACCTAGTACCGTTGCGAGCGAAATACGAATCTTACGATTCGTATAGCAGCGAAAGCGTGTCCTGCGTTGGACTCAACAATTTTTCAAGTCGTCCGTTCTAACAAATCTCCACAAACCAATTCGCAGAAAGGATTTTAACATGAAGAATTTTAAAAGATTTACCGCCCTCTTTTTAGCAATGCTCATGCTTTTTTCATTAGCAGCATGCGGCAATTCTACAACTTCTGATAAGGGCACAGAAGAAGCTACTACTTCAGCATTTGACGTAATGTCACAGTTTAATGAGATTGGCGTAAGCTATCCTCTTACTGTTACTGACCAGGCTGGTAGAACCGTAACATTTGAAAAGGCTCCAGAAAAGATTGCATCATCTTACTACATTTCAACAAGCCTTCTTCTTGCACTTGGATTACAGGATAAACTCGTTGGAATTGAAGCCAAGGCTAACACAAGAAATATTTACAAGCTTGCAGCTCCAGCAATCGTGAGCCTTCCTAACATGGGAACAGCCAAGGAATTCAACACAGAAGCATGTGTAGCTGCTGCACCTGATGTTGTATTTCTTCCAATAAAATTAAAGAAAACAGCTGATACTCTTGAAAGTCTTGGAATCAAGGCTGTTGTTGTGAATCCAGAAGACCAGTCACTTTTAGAGGAATGTATAACTCTTGTTGGAAAGATTACTAACAATGTCGGTCGTGCTGAAGCACTTAATAATTCAATCAAGACATTTTTAGCTGATAACAAGACTAATGTTTCTGGCGAAAATACACCATCTGTATACCTTGCAGGTAACAGCTCTGTTCTCTCAACTGCCGGAAGCAAGATGTATCAGAATACTCTGCTTACTAACGCAGGTGGTAAAAATGTTGCTTCTGAACTTACAGATACTTACTGGGCAAATGTTTCTTACGAGCAGATTCTTGCATGGAACCCTGATTACATCGTTATCGCTGCTGATGCAACTTACTCAGCTGATGACATCTTAAACGATGCTAATCTTGCCGGCTGCAATGCTGTTAAGAACAAAAATGTAGTAAAGCTTCCTAACGATATCGAAGCATGGGATTCTCCAGTTCCTGGAAGCTTCCTTGGAAGTATATACATTGCTTCTGTTCTTCACCCAGAAAAGGTAACTAAAGATTTCTATGAAACTTGTGTAACTAAATTCTATGAAAGCTTTTATGGATTTACACCTGCAAAATAATTAAGGATGATTTATGTTCAAGAATATTAATAATTACCGGAACAAAATTATACTATTATCTGTCATGTGGGCACTGCTTCTTATAGCAGTGTTTACATGGTCAGTTCTTACCGGACAGTATCCACTCACATTAAAAGGACTGCTGTCAGGGGACACTATGTCAATTATGGTCTTTAAAAGACTAAGACTTCCACGCGCCATTATGGGTATTATTGGAGGCTTTGGCCTTTCAATATCTGGTTATGTATATCAGATGATATTTAAAAATCCACTGGCATCACCTGATGTTGTCGGTGTTTCTTCCGGTGCAAGTGCCGGCGCAGCTTTTGCTATAGTTGCGGTTTCGTCTTTAACCCCTGTTGTATCAATATCCGCATTTGCCGGAGGAATAATTGCCCTTATAATCACATTACTTGTGGCTTATCTTGTTCCCGGCAGAAACAGTTACACAATTGTACTTGCTGGTATTGCCATTCATTCTGTAGCACAGACAATTCTTATGTTTCTCAAACTTTCTGCAGATCCTGAAAAACAGCTTGCTTCTATTGAATACTGGATCATGGGAAGCCTTAACGGTGTTTCAAAGGACAGCCTTGCTATTCCTTTCTTTGTAACATGTGCAGGCTTTATAATCATGACTTTATTATACAGACAGATTCTCATTCTCTCGATAAATGAGGATGAAGCTGCCGCTCTCGGTGTCAATGTCACAGTTCTCCGTTTTATCATATTAATGATTGCAACATTAATCGTATCATCAATTATATGTGTAACCGGACTTATCAGTTTTATTGGACTTATTGCACCTCACATTGCCAGATTACTCACAAGACGCAATGACAGATTCACATACATATCAAGCGGACTGGCTGGTGCCATCATCATGACACTTGCTGATATATTTGCAAGAAGTGTATCATCATCAGAACTCCCTGTAAGCATATTTACATCACTCCTTGGTGCACCGCTGCTTATAATCCTGCTTATCAAAGCTAACAAAAAGGAGGTTGCATAATGTCCGATTTATTCAATCCTGAATTATATGTTTCAGATGTATCAGTATATTATGGAAGCAAATGTGCTGTCCAGAATGTAAGCTTTAACATACATCCCGGACAACTCACAGCTATTATCGGCAATAACGGCTGTGGTAAAACCTCGCTTATAAGAGCTGTCATGAATCTTGTTAAACATAGTGGAAAATGTATGCTTGGTGAGCTTCATCTTGAAAGTATGTCTGTCAGAAAAAGAGCCGGCATGATAAGCTACATTCCACAGAGAACCGGAATAAGCATAAGTATGACTGTAAGAGAAGTGTGTCTGCTCGGATTTAATCCACAGCTTCACATGCTTGAATCATACAATTTCAACATGAGACATCGTGCTGATAAAGCTATTGATTCTGTTGGCCTTGCCGGATTATATGATACAGACTTTCTCACATTAAGCGAAGGCCAGAAGCAGTTATGCATACTTGCACGCACACTTATAGAAGCTTCGGCGCTTCTGCTTCTTGATGAGCCTGACAGTGCGCTTGATTTTTCTAACCGCCATATGCTTATGAAACATATCCGGAATATCATTTCTGATAACAAATGTGCTCTCATGTGTATACACAGTCCGGAACTGGCACTTGAGTACTGCGACAGGATTCTTCTTATGAAAGATGGAAAAATTGTTTCAGATATTGATGTACATGTAGCCAGTCTTTCAGAAATCAATGAGAAAATGTCTCTTATATATGATAATATCAATGTTACTGAATGTACTGATACCAAGGGAAATGTACACAGAATAGTTCTTGCTTTGTAATAGGGGGATTTATGAATAATTGTTATTTGGACGCAGAAGCCGTAATTACATTTTTCAGGATGACCGGCAGAAAACACATTTTTATAACAGGAAGCCGCGGCAGTGGAAAATCTCATCTTGTTAATAATATGTTAAAACATATGTCCGATTCTTTCAATCTGTTACAGAGTCATAGAACGGATACACCACAGGTTGTCATTAAATCTAATCTGGTTGCTGACAATAAAGAATTCGTAATTGGTGTACCCCGGACATCTGGAATTAATCCTGCATCTAAAGGCAATAATATGACAATTATTGAAGATGGATTTATTAATTGCGCAATTCCTGCCATTGATACACATCTTGATACAACTCCTGAAAGGTTATTTGTTATTGATGAGCTTGGTTATCTTGAAAGCTCTTGCATCCCATTTCAGAAGGCTGTTGAAAAACTGCTTGATAATTCACATGTTTTAGCTGTAATCAGAAAACAATCCACAGATTTTCTAAACAGAATCTATAACAGGAAAGATGTTCTTGTTATTGATATTGACAGCACATTTGAAACGCTTTCTTGCATTATTATGGCTTCCGGTATGTCAAAACGTTTTGGCTCTAATAAGCTGATTACAGACTTTAATGGGCGCTCTCTTTTTGAAAATGCAGTATCTATAAGCCATTTTGCCGGCTTTGGTGAGACACTTACAGTAACACGGCATGATGAAGTTGTCCATATATGTGAACATAAAAATATACATTTTCTCCGACACGACATGCCATACAGAAATGAAATGGTCCGGCTTGGAGTTACCAGAATTCTATCAGATAACGCTTCTTCAGGTAATCTGCAGCCTCAGGGAATCCTTTTCCTGCCATCAGACCAGCCGCTTATTACAAGGACAAGCCTGCAGCTTCTGTGTCTTACATTTCTTTATTATGATGATAAGATATGCAGACTTTCCTACAAGGAAAATGCTGGTTCTCCATGTATATTTCCTGCAAAATATTACGATGAGCTTCTAAACCTTCCTGAGAAAAAAGGCGGCGGGTTCTTAACAAAAAAATATCCCGCACAGGTTGTATTAGTTCCTGTACGGGATGAATATGAACTATATGATATCGATACTCCAGACGATATTACTCGTCTTTTGAAGTTTCTTCATTAGCCGGTTTGCTCTTAGGAAGTATCACATTAAGTAATATTGCCACAAATGCTGCAGGTACAATACCTGACTCACCAAACATAAGCTGTACTGCCTGTGGTGTATGTTCAAGAATTGCAGGGCTTACACCCATTCCGTAACCTACACCAAGTGCAACTGAAACAATTGAAAGTCTTCTTGCATCAAGCGGCTCTTTAGTAATAAGCTGGATACCACTTACTATGATTGATGAGAACATCATAACTGCTGCACCACCAAGTACTGACTGTGGCATGATTGATATAAGTGCTCCAAGCTTAGGTATAAGTCCGCATAATATAAGGAATACCGCACCTGATGCAAGTGCAACTCTGTTAACAACCTTAGTCATTGCAACAAGTCCTACATTCTGGCTGAATGATGTATTAGGAAGCACACCGAACATTGCTGCAAGTGTTGAACCAAGACCATCACACATTACGCCTCCAGAAAGCTCCTTATCTGTTGCCTCTCTTCCCATTCCACCTTCCATAACGCCTGAAATATCACCAACAGTCTCTACTGCTGTTACAACAAACATTACAAGTACAGGAAGTATTGCTCTTAAATCAAACACAGGCTTAACTGGCATAAACTTTGGAATTGCAATCCATTTAGCCTCTGCTACCTTGTTCCAGTTAAGTACCCATGATTTAGTATACTCAACTCCATCAGCTGTAAATGCTGTATGTGGTAGAACCAGTCCCATAATAATTGCTACAATATAACCCACAATAATTCCAACAAGAATTGCAGATGAACTAAGATATCCCTTAGTCCAGTGCTTAACAAATAATATAACTACAAGCACAACAAATGCCAGGAAAAGATTTTCCAATGAACCAAAATCCTTAGCAGAACTTCCACCACCAAATGAATTGATACCTACTGAGATAAGAGACAATCCTATTGAAAGAACTACTGTTCCTGTTACTACTGATGGGAAGAATTTTCTTAATGGTTTAATAAATGCTCCAAGTACAGTCTCAAAAAGACCTCCTATAATAGATGCACCCATAATTGCACCATAAGCTAATATTCCGCCACCCATAATCTTGGTAACACTGCTGAATACTCCGATAAATCCAGAGCTTGTACCCATAATAATAGGTACCTTGCCACCAACAGGTCCGATTGAAAACAACTGAATAAGTGTTACAATACCTGCAATAATCATTGCGTTCTGTAAAAGTGCAACCTGGATAGATGCATATTCACTTCCTGCCCCAATTCCACAAGCACCTGTAATAATAAGCAGCGGTGTAAGATTACCTACAAACATTGCCATTACATGCTGAAGTCCAAGCGGTATTGCCTGTTTTAGCGGAAGCTTTCCATTAAAATCATATGCTTCCGGCATAAGCGCTTTTATTTTTTTCATAAGTCCTCCAAATATTTATAAGAATTTTATAAAGCACTAATACTATAATTCAAAATTCATGTATTGGCAATATTTTAGTGTTATTTCTAATATTTTTTAATCTAAGATTTTCCCATCAGTTGAAATCGTCACAACCTGCCATGGAATGAATTTTCCACTGTTCTGTAATGCTGTCCTTGCAGCATATTCAAGTCCTCCGCAGCATGGAACTTCCATTCGAACAATAGTAACACTCTGAATATTATTGTTACTTATTATCTGTGTAAGCTTTTCGCTGTAATCAACATCATCAAGCTTCGGACAACCGATAATAGTAATCTTTCCCTTCATGAATTCCTGATGCATATTGGCATATGCATATGCTGTACAATCTGCTGCAATCAAAAGCTTTGCTCCGTCAAAGTATGGTGCATTAACCGGCACAAGCTTAATCTGGCATGGCCATTGTGCAAGCTGGGATTCTGGTGCAACCGGGGATGCCGTGTGTCCTGCTGCTGAATCTTCTGTCTTCGCATTTGCCTGTGAATTTCTGTTAAACTGTCTCATCATGCTTCCAGGGCATCCTGAAAAATGTGGTTTATGTGCTGCTGCCTGCTCCTTTGCAGCTTTATTGGCAAGAACCGCAGCTTCATCATATGCTGCCGCTTCTCTTTCTATAAATGTGATCGCTCCTGTAGGACACTGTGGAAGGCAGTCTCCAAGTCCGTCACAGTAATCATCTCTCATAAGTCTTGCCTTTCCATCAACCAATCCGATTGCCCCCTCATGACATGCTGTCACGCATGCTCCGCACCCATTACATTTATCCTCATCAATATGAATAACTCTTCTTATCATCACTTAATCCTCCTGTGTTCTCATTGATTTCGTGATTAAAGAATAATATAATGAGCATAATAAATATGTTGTTTTAACCACATTTTTGATAATTTATTAAAAATGTATTTTAAGTCAGAAAATTGGATTTTACCGGAGCAGTATAAGGAGAACTTATGGCAATTATCAAATCACCAATATTTAAAGATATCACCGAATCTGAAATATCAGAAATGACCGCAGCCGGATTTCTGCGTGCCAGAAAATTCCGCAAAAATTCGTTTATATATCATGTAACAGACAGTGTTCACGAAATTGGAATTGTTGCATCTGGTCAGGTAACTATTGAATATATAGATTTGTGGGGCAACAAAGCTATTATGAGCAATATTACTCCTGGACATGTATTTGCTGAAACATATGCTCTGACTGGCGAACCGCTCATGGTAGATGCGGTCGCTTCTGAAACAAGTGTGATTCTTTTTCTTGATATGGATAAATTGATGAGTTCACAATTTGAAAATACGCACTGCAAAGATACAATCCTTAACAATCTGCTGCACATTTCCATTCAGAAGAATCTCACCCTGTCTAACCGGATATTCTGCACATCACCTAAGACAATCCGAGAAAGGCTTCTTATATATCTGTCCAATGAGTCAAGAAAAGCTGGCAGTCAGGAATTCATAATTCCATTCGACCGCCAGCAGCTTGCCGATTATCTTAACGTTGACCGTTCAGCACTTTCCAAGGAACTTGGAAAAATGCGTAATGAAGGGCTTATTGAATTCAGAAAAAATGCATTTCATCTGCACAGCATTTGCTAAGAATTCTGTTCTATAAACCGTTTCACCACTGGTCTTATCGGTGGTGAAATGTTATCCAGTTCAACCTCGGCAATATTAAAAAACTTCAGTTCTTCAATTTCTTCTTCCTGTCTCTTTAATTCTCCATGGTATTTTCTGCACACATATATAATCTCAATATTAGACACTTCATCACCATTAGGATACACATAATGCACCTCCGGACCGGAATTCACCATAAAAAATTCTATCTCATCTGCAATAAGACCTGTCTCCTCAAACAGCTCTCTTCTTGCACAATTCTCCACTTTCTCGTCAAGTTCAATAGAACCCCCGGCATATCCCCATTTGTGATTATCTGTACGCTTTCCTAAAAGAATCTGGTTCTTTTCATTCACTATTATTATGCTTGCGGCGCACTGCATCAGTGTCCTGTGTCCTACAAGCTTTCTTAAATCCATTATGTAACCTGGCATTGTTTAATCCTTTCAACAGTAAATTCCAATTTATCCTCTAACTGCCTCTCCATACGAAAAGACATATTCTCTTCTATTCTACAAGACTCTTACTTTTCCATTTTCCACTTTTCCATCTAAGCACCATTCCAACTGCTCTCGCACACTCGTCACCTGCCATGGCAATATATGCCCCTACCGCAAGCAGCCCCATATGTATTCCAAGAAAATATGTTCCACCAACTGCAAACAGATACATAAATATTGCGCCCATTATAACAGGGAAAATAGCATCTCCACTTGTTTTTAATGCCTGGCCATATACAAGATTTGTCACTCTTCCAAATTCAAGAAATATATCTACTACCAACAGTTTTACTACAAGCTCAATCATCTGTATATCATTCGTAAATATATGAACGATAAAACGTCCGGTAATTGCAAATGTCACAGAAAAGCACGTTGCTGTTACAAGACCATATATCACAGCTTTTCGCGTACCCCTGTCACATTCCTCATACTTCTTTGCTCCGATTCTCCAGCCCGTCATAATGGCATTTGCCTGTGCAAGCGCAGCTCCCACACAATATGAAAAATTGGCTATCTGCATAGCATACGAACGAGCTGTAACATTCATTCCATCCGTATCCATATGGTTCATAAAACATACTATAAATGTCATTGCCACATTATAAAGTGCTGTTTCGAATGCCGAAGGAAAACCGATTTTAACAATCTGTGCAAGTATCTTTCGTGGTTGTGCGCGCTCAGGACTTTGCTTTGCTTTTATAAGTACAGCTCCCATTGCTGCTACAATAATAAGATTCACAACCTTTGAAAAAACTGTTGCAGCAGCAACTCCCATTACTCCCCAGTTAAACACAAACAAGAATACCGAATTCAATATAATATTAATTACATTACCAACAACTGTCCCTATTAAGGAATGTTTTGTATAACCAAACACTCTTAAATAACTCGAAAAAATTGGAATAAGCGCATTTAAAAAACTTGCACCTCCAACAATTTTAAGGTATGTTTCAGCCGGCTCAAATAAAGCAGGGGCAATACTCACTATCTTAAGTATCCACCCAGAAAAAGCAGCAAGAATAAAAGACATCAGGATACCTGTCAGTGCATTAAATACAAGTCCAAGCTGCCTGGCCTGATATGCAATTCCAGGTTTTCCAGCTCCAATATTTTGTGACATAACTGCTACCATACCGGATGATATTACCCCGAACATGATAATAAAAACACCTATATATGTATTTGCTGTTCCAACAGCCCCCACAGCCTGATCACTTACTGATGATAACATCAGTGTATCAACCATACCTGAAAGCATATAAAATAAAGTTTCCAGGCATATTGGCACAGATAGCTGTGTCAATGTTTTTCTTTCACCTTCCATACATTCTCCTTAAAATACTAATGTAATATATATTATCAAATTCAGTTTCCGCATGAATCGTCCCACCAGTGTTTACGAACTCTGATAAGGGCAAATACAAGGGTGCAGGACATCCGGTGGATGTCCGCTTTGCACCGACCGAAGCGGCAGCGGAGACCAAAAAAATCTGATAACACATTATAACACAAAATGAAAATCACATGGTAATTAACCAGTAGGAAATGTTGCATGATTAATCTGATGTTTTGGCTGCCTTGATACTTCTTAGGTTGACGGCTAGATACGCATTAGAGATGTCTCCATCCAAATGCTGTTCTAGCAAGGGACTTTTCCCGTGAACCCTTTGTTTATTATGTATGGTGGCGCTTTTCGCCCCCAAGTAGTTAGCAACGGTCGATACCTCCTTCCGTAAAAATGGGCATAAAAAAACAGATTTCTCCAGACATGAAAAAAGCACCAACCATTTCTGATTGATGCTTTCAAATTATTTTGTTTTTATAAATCTGTTTAATTGCGTATCCACATCTCGTCCACCGTACATAACACGGATAATCGTAACCACTTGTGTATCATCATCAGGGATATATAGAACAAGATAATTGTCTACCGGCGCTACGCGCAGCCCTCGACTTTTCCATGGTTCCAATTCATATTGTCGATATCTCTTCGGCATATAATCAAGATCCATAATACATGCTTCAAGCCTATCAAGCTGACCACTTACATTTTCTGGTGTCTGCAATTCAAAAGCAATGTATTCGAAGATTCCACGAAGGTCTATCTCGGCCTAATCTGAAATCACGATATAATAAATCATAAATTGTAATCCTTGCGGATATTAGTAAAAACAGATTTTGCTGATCTAGTATGACCAGACTGCATATCTGCATATCCTTTCTCTCATACTGGTTTAAGTATATCAGATTCATTAAAATCTGTCAGAAAAACTGTCTTAATTTATGAGACCATTATAGCTAATAATAAGTCTCTATTTTTCAATAACTATTGCAAAATTACATGTTGTTTAAGAAAATATTTTAATTTTAAAGATAAAAAATTCTTCATCCTGCAATGCTTTATATTCCATATTGTAATTATTCAGAATATTACTTACAATATATAAGCCTAATCCATTACTATTTTCCTTATTTAAATCAAATTTAACATCAAATATTTTATCCATATTCGAAATTTTATTGTTACCGTATGAATTCTCTATATATAACCAATCATTAACTATCCCAATATTAATTACCCCATTTACATCAGTATATTTTACCGCATTACTAATCAAATTAGATAGAATAATCTTTAAAGCTGTTTTTCCTATATAAACATTCTCATCTAATATATAATTATTGACAGTTATTTTCTTTTGATTTGCTAATATTTCATACTTTTTTAATATGTCTTCTAATGTATCATTTATTTTCAAATATTCTTCATCATTATTCAAATTTTCTATAGAATGAACTGATAATATTTGAGAAATATTTTTTGTTAAACTATCAACGATTTCAATACATTCATTAATATAAATATCTCTCTCTTTATATTTTCCAATATTGTATTTCATGTTTTCCAGTATTATTTTAAGACTAGCAAGAGGAGTTTTAAGTTCATGGGATGCACCTTTAAAAAAGTCATATTTTAACTTTTCTAATTTTAAAATTTCTTTATTTTTAAATTCCAAATCGTCAATTGTTCTTAATAAAGTAGAATACAAATCATTAATTTGTTGTTTTAATTCTCCAACCTCATCATTAGAGCTAACTTTTAAACGCGTTTTTTTATCCAGTTTCATCATTTTATCAGTAACAATTTTTATTTCTTGTAAATTATTTTTTATTGATTTTGCATAAATTAAAGAAATAATAGCAGAAAATAAAATTGATATTAATAATGAATATGGTAAAAATTTAAGGCTTAAATCTTTCGCATCTCTTTGCATATCAGCTGTAGAAACAAATTGTAGATTTATTTTTTTACCATCATTAAGCTTGATTTCTCTTTCTTCAATTATCAGAGAATTACTATCACTTTCTAAATTAACATTTATATTATCTTTGATTTGTATTTCATTCTTATTATTCTCTTCTTTTATAAATGCTTTTATTTCACTACTTTTAGAATAAAGTTCCAAAGTTTGTTCTATATATTTTATTTCTTTTCCATTCATATTACTAGAAATTTCATTTGCAATATTATAAATCTTTTCTTTTCTCGTCTCCAAATATGTTTTAGGAAAGATAAAAAAAACTAATGAATGAACTAATATAATTATTATTCCAAGAACAGAAAATATTTGTATGAACATTTTGGGAAATATC
>ULUF01011319.1_pt1 | contig 100386 bp, 83 predicted proteins | sample 1958311 | NCBI WGS metagenome assembly ULUF01 (sample SAMEA4835754, study PRJEB28245) | human gut metagenome | biome: gut microbiome; material: fecal sample | place: Denmark | collected 2008 | reverse complement strand
CAAGTGATATGGGGTAGTTAATTTAAAACTGTTATACTAATTTCTGACGGATGGTCTGTACGCAATCATTCAGCATGGCAAGATCTACCTTTCCATCCGGTCCGAATGCCGTAGCCTCTACGGTAAAGGTATCATCATAGCCAATCTCACGGATAAACGCAAAGAACCGGTCAAAATCAATCCAGCCCTTTCCGACCGGAAGCGTTTTCAACTTTCCCCACTCCATATAGCTGCCACCATAATCATTCACATGAAAATGCCGGATATGATGCTCCTTCCATAAGAAGCTGTATTTTTCCTCATATAAAAGATCAAGCTGCCCATGAAAAGCAGCCATTTTTGTATCAAATATAAGATGAATATCCGGATAACGGTCAACCAGCTGGCAGAAATGATGCATCGGATCCTCTACGTTACATACTACATTTTCAACCAGAAGATCAACTCCGTAATCTGCTGCAACCTCTGGTAGCTGCAATTCTCCATACGCTTTCAGATTGTTCTCAAAATAATGATCACTGGTTATCCCATCCCAGAGATGCATCACCATCTTACGTGCTCCGATTTTCTTCGCAATCTTGCAATTAATCTCAAATCTTGAAAAAGCATCCTTCCAGTTCTCCGCACCCCCGAGACTAATTGCCTCTCCGACGGATTTCTGACAATGCATCACCGGAAACTGTACCGGAAGAGCAAGTAATTCTTCCAGTAAAGCATCCACCTCCGGATACCAGTCACTGTACATCATAAATTCCATTCCGTCATAATTGAGTTCCTTCACAAACTCGCGGATCAGATGATAATTTCTTCCGTTCGGCCGTCCGATCAGACAGCCTGTTGAGCACAAAATCTTACTCATGATTTCTTCCATTCCTTATTTGCCATTGGACATATTCTGGTTTTCTATTCCATTTATGTCCAAAATACACTTGATCTTTGGACATAATAACTTCATTTTGCTGTTTTGTGTCCAATTCCAGTCAAAATCAGCCTGTTTTACTGCTATATTTCCATCCTTTTGGACATAAAACTGCTACTTTATCATCATATGTCCAAATCCTTACCGCCTTATGGTTATTCACCTTCATTATGCATCATTCCTGCACTTTGGGACATTTTCCAATTCAAATACCAAAAGCAGACACCCGTTATCAAAACACTCACTATGGTTGCCATGATGCATGTATTACGGCTCAATCCAGCTAACCGGTTGTCATAGGTGATGCTGTACACGCCAAGATTGGCAACCATATGCACCAGTACCGGTGCAAGAAATCCTGCATATTTTTCATAAACCCATGCCAAAAGGATTCCCATAAGGGTTCCATAAACCGCCTGCACCCAGTTACCATGAAGTCCTCCAAAGATTAAAGCAGAAATCAGCATCGCGGGGAGCACTCCAAAGGTACGTTTCAGACGTTGATAGGTAATTCCACGATAAATGATTTCCTCCGTAACCGGTGAAACCACTCCATATAAAAAAAGTCCAATAAAGAAGCTGACTCCGTACTGTGCATCAGCTACCTGCTGATAGCCGGTCGAATTCGAAACCACACTGAAAAGTCCCATGCCGAAATTCAGACTGAACGCTGCTCCCAGTCCCAGAACCGCAATCCACAGATATTTCTGTATTACTGCAAAATCTGTGAGTTTCTCGCCATTCATAACATTTGATATTTCATTACGAATCATAGTTCTAAACGGCAGAAGTGCCAGAATTATCGTGATTGCATACAGAATTCCCTTCAGGGTATCGGAATGCTCACTTAAATAGGAAATAACCTGATCTCCTGCCATACCGGCTCCGTAATTTACCAACGCCCATAAAAATATTTCGATCAGATCCTGCAGCAGGGAATAAATTGCAATGGGCAGCAGAACATAAAGCACCTTGACCATAGAACGCCATGTTGCAATCTCTTCCTTATTCCATTTTGTTTTCAGCCATGTTAAATAATACTTCATTGTTTCCGCCTGTCCACTTCCTATCACGGTCTTATCAGAAAATCTGTCATTTCTTCTATGGAATCCACAATATAATCGGCTCCCGCCTGTTCCAGCTCACCTTCATCTGCGAAACCAAAGCTGACCCCGACGGCCGTTACGCCATGCTTTTTGGCTCCACAGATATCAAATTTACGGTCTCCCACCATTACGCATTGACTGTATCGGTCTTCATCCGGTAACGCCTGTACTCCAAGCTCTGATAACGCCCGTTCCACAATTTCTTCCTTGGTTCCATGGCTGCCATCCGGTGCACTTCCAACCACCACATCAAAATACCTCATCAAATCAAAGTGTTCCAGGATCTTCCGCACGGAAACCTCCGGCTTACTTGATGCAATGGCAATCTGAATTCCTTTTTCTTTCATCTGCTGCAGCATCTCCGGCACACCTTCAAACACCTTATTTTCATAAGCGCCGATAGGAATAAACCGTTCCCGGTATACCGTGCAGGCTTCCCAGGCCTTTTGCTCCGGGAACCCGTAAAACTGCATGAAGCTGTCTGCAAGAGGTGGTCCGATGAACGCCTCCAGCTTCGTAAGATCCGGTTCTTCAATACCATAATGATGCAAAGCATATTGCACGCATTTTGTTATTCCCTCCCTTGGATCCGTTAACGTTCCATCCAGATCAAATAAACAATATTGATACATTTTTCTTCCTTCTTATTGTCCTGTATTTTAAGCAATTTTGCATGGCTCTGAATAGTTACAATTTCAGCTTTGCAAATAAATCTCCAAGGCTTGTCCCTACATTTTCGTTGGAACTGAAGGAGGCTGTATCAAAATCTTCTACTTCTGAAGCTTCCTGTTCTTCTGCTACTGCCTTGATACTTAAGGAAATTTTGCCATCGTTTGTGTTGAGTACTTTAACCTTGACCTTATCCCCTGCCTTCAGCACCTCGGATGGCTTCTTAATACGCTTCTGGCAGATCTGTGATATATGTACCAGTCCGCTTAATCCGTCCTTCAGATCAATAAATGCACCATACGTCTGCAGGCTTTCCACAGTTCCTTCCAGAATCGTTCCCGGTACGATCATTGCAACCTTGTGGTCATGCTCTTCTTTCTGCTGCTCTTTCAGTATCTCTTTGGCTGATAACACCAGTTTTTCTTTCTCCTGATCGACGGTAATCACACGAACCTTCAATGTTTTTCCTACATAAGCAGATGGATCCTCTACATAATTCAGATCAAGCTGGGAAGCCGGGATAAATCCCCGGATTCCTTCTACGTACGCTACTACGCCACCATTGACCGCTTCGGACACTTTTACCGTAACATCCGTTTTTTCTTCCTTCATCTGTTCTAAAACGTCCCAGGAAAGTACTTCATTGGCTTCCTTTTTAGAAAGAAGGATATTGCCCTGTCCATCATCCATACGGATGACCGTTGCTTCAATGACATCTCCTGCTTTCACATCATTCAAAAGCGAAAAGGCCGGATCATTACTCATATCCTCTGCCTTGATAATTCCCTGCGTATAATATTTCAGATCCAGTGTGACCTCTTCCTCATTAACATCAATTACTGTGCCACTGATCACATCTCCTTCTCTGATTTTGCGGAAGGATGCTTCTAACTCCTTCTCATAATCCTTCATGGTTTCTTCCATAATCGTGTCCTCCTTCTTATAATATCTGATTAATCCATTTTAACATCTCTTCAGCATATTGAATCGCTATTTGGGCATGGCGCTCCTCTAATGATAGTTCACTTGGATAACGGACTACCACTCCATATGGAGTTAAGGTATCTGCATAATCATAATATTTTTCATCCACATTCACCTGGTTCTTAATTTGGTTTAACAAAAATGAAAGATCATGTACTTTTGGCATTCCCCCTTTTGCTCCATATTTTACAATAAGCGCTTTTATTCCTTTTTCCACAGCCTGTTGACAATGATAGCAAATAATCTCTAATGGTTTTGGATAATAATTAGCTTCTAAATGTTTTGCAACTCCCAAATCCGTCTGTGCCATATCAAGCCACTGTCTTGCTTCCTGATTCATAAATCAATACTCCTTTTTTGTATACTTCATTCTCCACAGACATCATTTCTTTACGTTCATCAAAACGACTTTGTGTCCCTACTATAATATCTACCGGCCGCTGTTTGATCTTCCGGATCGACTTATATGCATTGGATGTAACTTCTACCAAGTCTGTCACCGTATCATTCACAACAATATAAAAATCCAGATCACTTTCTTCTGTGTTGGTTCCTGTTGCAAAGGAACCAAATAAATATATTTTTTCAGGAGATAACTGCTTTATAAATTCATTTTTCAGTTGCTCAATTTCATTCATTTCTTGTTGCCTCCTTTTCTTGTAATAGCTATAACTCACATGCCCGTGGTTCGCACTCTCTGTCTGACTGTCGTCAGACGCATGTTCTTCCCATCTGGCACTCACGAATCCGCACTTCGTGCTCTACGTCCTGCTTCGCTGGACTTTCGTTCGTTTGATTGTAACTCACATGCCCGTGCTTCGCACTCTCTGTCTGACTATCGTCAGACGCATGTTCGTTAAGGAGCCAGGAAAACCAAATGCCTCCTACGGAGTCGCTTGGTTTTCTTTTGGCTCCTTACATTATACAAAAAAACGGGCAGTAAATCCACCGGATTTTCGCACTTGTTTGTTTCCATAGGCTCTCAGGCAAATACAGACATCAGATTTGCTTTTAACGGTACATAATCGTAGCAATTCGGATACAGTAATGAATGGCCATGGCTGAACTGTTACATAATTTGCATGGCTCTGAATAGTTACATTTTATGATTGATTTCTACACCAATATCTTTTATGATGTTAGAAGTCATTTTAGTTGATAGGATCTATGTATCCGCAATTGGATAACAGCAGTATTTTTTAGTAACAGCAACAATAAAAGCAAAATGGAGAAAACCGGATGAGTATTTTAAACGTAGAACATTTAACACACGGTTTTGGTGACCGCGCCATTTTTAACGATGTATCCTTCCGTCTGTTAAAGGGCGAACACATCGGACTGATCGGTGCGAATGGCGAGGGCAAGTCCACCTTTATGAATATTATTACCGGAAAGCTGATGCCGGATGAAGGTAAGATCGAATGGGCTAAAAATGTCCGAGTCGGTTACCTGGATCAGCATACGGTATTAGAAAAAGGAATGACGATTGAGAATGTTCTTAAATCTGCATTTAACTTTCTGTTTGACATGGAAGCTCAGATGAATGACATCTGTGATAAAATGGGCGAAGCCTCCGAAGAAGAACTGGAACAATACATGGAAGATCTCGGAACCATTCAGGATATGCTGACCATGCATGATTTCTATATGATTGATGCCAAGGTGGAAGAAGTGGCAAGAGCACTGGGACTCCTGGACTTAGGCCTCGATAAAGACGTCACCGATTTAAGCGGTGGACAACGTACTAAAGTGCTGCTTGGTAAGCTTCTTTTGGAAAAGCCGGACATCCTGCTTCTGGATGAGCCAACCAACTATCTGGATAAGGAACACATAGAATGGCTGAAACGCTACCTTAACGAATATGAGAATGCCTTTATTTTAATATCACATGATATTCCATTTTTAAACAGCGTAATTAATTTAATTTATCATATGGATAATCAGGAGCTGAACCGCTATCCCGGAGATTATGATAAGTTCCAGGAAGTGTATGCCATGAAGAAATCCCAGCTTGAAGCTGCCTATAATAAGCAGCAGAAGGAAATTGCCGACCTGAAGGATTTCGTTGCCCGGAACAAGGCACGTGTTGCCACCCGGAATATGGCAATGTCCCGTCAGAAAAAGCTGGATAAGATGGATGTAATCGAGCTTGCTTCCGAAAAGCCGAAGCCGGAATTCCACTTTAAGGAAGCGCGGACTCCCAGCCGCTACATCTTTGAGACAAAGGATCTGCTGATCGGCTACGAAGAGCCACTGTCCTCGCCTTTAAATATCCGAATGGAACGTGGACAGAAGATCGTTCTCACCGGTGCAAACGGTATTGGTAAGACTACCCTTTTAAAAAGTATTCTTGGTCTGATCCCTCCGCTGTCCGGTTCGGTAGAGCTTGGTGATTATCTGGAAATTGGATATTTTGAACAGGAAATGGACCAGAATGTCTCTACGACCTGCATTGAAGAAATATGGAAGGACTTTCCAAGCTTTACCCAATATGAGGTGCGCTCCGCACTTGCCAAGTGCGGTCTTACCACGAAGCATATTGAAAGCCGTGTCCGTGTTTTAAGTGGTGGTGAGCAGGCGAAGGTCCGCTTATGTAAGCTCATTAACAAGGAGACCAATATTCTTCTGCTCGATGAGCCGACCAATCATCTGGATGTCGATGCCAAAGAGGAATTAAAACGCGCGCTCATCGCCTATAAGGGCAGCATCCTCATGGTCTGCCATGAGCCGGAATTTTACGATGGTCTGGCTACCGATGTCTGGGACTGCACCAAGTGGACCACCCGCCTTGTATAAAATTAAATTTATATTTAACTTTAATTTTATATCATTATCATATGACATATCAGATGTTATATATAAGTTCTGATTTTTACTTCTGCCTGGCTGAACAAAGGATTTCCACGCCCTTTTTCAGCCTTTCCAAGCCCTCCACTACTCTTGCTCTCGGACATGCAATGTTCATTCTGAGGAAGTCCTCGCCTCCCTTTCCGAACTGTTCTCCTGCGGATAGATAAAGGCCGGTTGCTTCCCGGATTCGTTCTGCTGCCTGTGAAGCACTGCTTCCCAGGCCTCTGCAATCCAGCCACAGCAGATACGTGGCATCGGATGGAACCACCTTTAACTGTGGGATCTGTTCCTTAACATATTCTATAACAGTTGTTTTATTTTCTTTGATATAGCTTCGTAATTCGTCCAGCCAATTACCACCCTTGGTAAAAGCTGCAACCGCCACATCCACTGCAAATGCATTCGGTTCTGCAACCTCATCGGTATTCAGTGCTCTCCATACTTTATGCCGGATTACCGGGTTCGGTACTGCTACCGCAGCCGTCTGCATTCCTGCAATATTGAAAGTTTTGGTGGGAGCGATACACATAATGCATTGATTCCTGCAAATTTCCGATACCGATGCATAAGGTACATATTCTTTCCCTGGATCCGTAAGGTCACAGTGAATTTCGTCTGAAATGACAAGTACATGATACTTATCACACAGCTCGCCTACTCTTGTAATCGTTTCCCGGTCCCAGATCTTACCTCCCGGATTCTGGGGATTGCAGAAAATCAAAAGTGATGTCTGGGGATCGGACAGCTTCTCTTCCAGATCTTCAAAGTCAATATGATATCCATCCTCTTCATAAATCAGTTTATTTTCTAATACATTACGTCCGTTATTATAGATAGAATTGAAGAAAATGTTATATACCGGAGTCATAACTACCACTTTTTCCGCTGGAGTGGTCAGCTTCCGAACCGTACTCGAGATTGCCGGAATCACACCCGTACAGAAAATCAGCCAGTCCTTTTCCATCGTAAAATGGTGTCTCAATTTCCACCAGTCCACATACGCCTGCTGCCATTCCTCCGGAATGATCGAATACCCGAATACTCCATGTGCGGCACGCTTCTCAATCGCCTCGCGGATCTCCGGAGCCGTCTGAAAGTCCATATCCGCTACCCACATGGGTAATTCCTTCTCTTCCACATCCCATTTCAAGGAATTGGTATTGCGCCGGTCGATGATTTCATCAAAGTGATAGGTCACTACTGTTTCCTCCATTGTTTTCTTTCTGATTCCTCTGCGGCAAGCTCTCCCGGCTTGCTCTGCTTCGTTTCCGGCACCTCATCTGCCGTGCCATTCATAAGCTGTCGGTTTGCTCTTCTTTGGCTCTCAATTTTCTTTTTCTCCGGCAGAATTGGTGCACACGATTCTGGTTTTGGCAGGATCTACTTTATCCTTCTCAATGATGAGTTCGCCAATTTCTTCTGCGCGGATCACGCCTTCACTCGGATTTAAGACACTGTCGATCTTATTGGTGATTTCTGCATCGACCGTAGAATACTCGAAGGCCAGTGTCGTATTTAAAAGCTTGCAGTTCTTCATCACCAGATTGTCAATGTAGCACATTCCCTGTAAGCTTTCGATCGTACAGTTAATCAACGTCAGATTCTTTGCATTCCAGCCAAGGTATTCTCCTGAAATAAAGGAATCATATACCGTTACGTTCTCGGTGTTCCAAAACGCATCCTTGGAAAGTAGACGGGATGAGCGGATTTCCATATTTTTCACACCATCGAAGGAATAATTTCCATAAAGAGTGAGGTTCTGGATATTCATATTCTGGCTGTTCATGGCAAAGTAATCACCCCTTGCCGTCACCTGATCAATCGTTACTCCATCGCAACTCCAGAGTGTCTCTGCTGCATTGGCAAAAGAAACATTCCGCAGGATGACATCCTTACAACGACGGAAATTCTTCGGTGCTTCAATCGCACAATCCTCAACCGTGATTTCATCCGTATACCATACCCCGGCACGAGCCATCTCAAACCAGGTACTGTCCTTTACAGTGACACTCTTTGAATACCACAGAGGATATTTCCACTTAAACATGCTTCCTGTCAACTCAATATTACGGCTTTCCTTTAACGGGGACTCACCGTCTGCAAAGGTTGTATCCATAATCCGGAGATCATGTCCCTGAAACAGGGCACGCTCTCCTGTTAAAAACTGCTGTTTCATTTCTTCCATCATCATTTAACTCCTTTGTATTACCATATTACGCTGTTGTGGCCGCAGTGACTTTAAATCTGTTCAAGAACCTTTACTGTTCCAATGCCAGACTTTTATCTCCCACATACCAGTAATCGCAGTATTCACCGCCCAGTGCTTCGGTCTGTGTCCGGATAAGCCGGCATATTTTACAGTTTCATTTACCATAAATTTATACACCGTATTTACACACCCGTCAAGTGGGCAGGTTATATCCATCACTTTCTCCAAATGCTCTTAACAGCTGAAACCTGTTTTTATTTTAGCACCTAAACCTCACTTCAAGTCAAGTTTTTTGGAAATAGTAGACTTTCCAAAACGTTGCTGATATACTTTAAAAATATGAAAATGCAAATGATATAATAGATCACTAATGAATCGTCGCATCTTTGTTTTAAGGAGATAAAATTCATGGACAATACATGGAACAAATTATATGATGCTGCAAAACAGGTATTAAATCCTCGGGAAATTTCTAAAATGATAGAAGCAGGCGGCGTTGCCGCTGCAATAGAATCAACATCAGGGAAAATATATGTTGGAGTGTGTGTCGATACTGCATGTACACTGGGTATATGTGCCGAGCGCAATGCGATCTTCCACATGATTACCAATGGTGAAAATGCAATCCGGCGGGTTATTGCAATCAACCGTACAGGAAAAGCGATTCCACCCTGCGGTGCCTGTCGTGAATTCATGACACAGTTAATGCCGGACAGTTATCATACAGTTGAAATTATGATGGACTATGAAACCAATAAAGTGGTAACCCTGGGTGAACTTACTCCGGAGTGGTGGATTTAGGTTACATCTAATTTCCTCTGCTCCTTCTTTAGTTGTTCATAGGTTTCCAGTTTTGTATCCAGTTCATCTATTGTCATATCAAAATAGGAATACCCCATTTTATCATATATATCTATCAATTCGGATTTTCTTATTCCCAGAATTTCTGCCGCTCTTCCATGTGATATTGTCTGATTTAGTATATAAGGGTACAGAAGAAGAGCATTCCGGACAAGGTCTGTTTCTGCATCTGTATCAACAATGTATTTTTTCATTTCGGCCGGCACTTTAATGGTTACTGACTCCATCTTTACCATATCGTCACCCCTTTTCAACATTCTGAACCTAGTGTTCTTATTTACATATTTTATTATACTCATATCCTTTCATCAATGCTTTTCAAAAACATGTAGGATATACTGCTTAATATTTGCATCCACTCTCTATAATATCCTGCATATGATCATATCGGATCCTTGTACAACAATTACTATAAAAAATAATCAAAGTATCTTTCTCGCATAGAGCATCTGCCCCCTTCAAACCATTGGATCCGCTAACATTTTCATAATCAACTAACAATGCCGGCATATAATCTGCTGTTCTCCTCTTGCATCTGAATATTTTATACGATATAATAACCATTGGTTAGATTGTTTTTATGTTATCATAACCAATGGTTATTGGCAAGAGGTATTTATTATGCATTTTTATCCGGAAAGATTACAACAGGTACGAGCGGCCTTAAAGATAACCAAGGCCGAAGCGGCACGCCGCCTAAATATTTCAGCAATGGCCTATGGCCGCTATGAAAAGGGAGAACGCGAACCTTCTTATCAGTCTGTGTGCTACATTGCCCAGACCTTTCATTGTAATCCGGATTATTTATATGGCCTTTCAGATGAAATGAATGCCGACTACATCATGATTTCCCGTTCGGAAAACCCGGAGTTATACTCTCTTCTTTTGGACATTCAGGAAAATAAGGATATGAAAGAGCGTATTTTAGCCTATTTCAGGACGTGCTGCCTACGAGAAAGCTAATATTTCCATCAGAAGGTTTATATTTTTTGCAAGATTGCTATAACAGAAAATCAGAATCAGGGAGATACCTATATGAATGATAAATGTGTGGAAGATAAATGTATGAATGATAAATGGCTTGATTTTGCCATCCGTATCCAAAGTATTGCGCAGGCAGGACTTCAATACGGAAAAGATCCATATGATAAAGAACGCTATGAAGAATTAAGACAGATCTCTGCTGAAATGATTTCTTTGAAAACAGATATTCCAACAGAAAAAATTCATGATCTGTTTTGTAATGAAACCGGTTATCAGACACCCAAGATTGATACACGTGCGGCTGTATTTGTTAATGACAAAATTCTGCTGGTCCATGAAAATAACGGAACCTGGTCTTTGCCCGGCGGCTGGTGCGATGTGGATCAGTCCATTGCATCCAATACAGAAAAGGAAGTTCTGGAGGAAGCCGGTTTTACCGTAACAGCTGAAAAAATTATCGCCTTGCAGGATTGGCGGAAGCATAACGTTGTTAACTATGCCTACGGCGTTCTCAAGGTTTTTGTCCTGTGCAGATATGAACATGGAAGTTTTGAAGAAAATATCGAGACAACCGGAATATCCTTTTTCAGTAAAAAGGATATTCCGGATCATCTTGCTGTTGAAAAATGTACACGGGAACAGATTCTGATGTGCTTTGAAGCATATGAGCATCCAGATTGCCAGACAATGTTTGATTAATTTCATCTGATCCGCAAATGAATGAAAAGAAAGACAGGTTAACCCTCATGGACAACTACATTAAAAACCCCAAATATAAATCCATACTGGCTTTTTTCTGTGCATTTGGATGGTCACTGGCATACCCTCTTATCAAAATCGGCTATGAACAGTTTGCGATTCCTTCCTCGGATCCGGGTGGAAAAATCATATTTGCAGGTGTACGCTTCTTTTTCGCAGGATTCTTCGTACTGCTTTTCTGCCAGTCCAGAAAAATGAACCTTGCTATGCAGAACAAAACGGATGCTTCATGGCTCCTGCTCCTTGCCATCGTGAATACGACACTTCATTATATGTTCGCCTATATCGGCCTTGGCTATAATGCAAGCGCACGATCCACGATTCTGGATTCAATGGGCGGTTTTTTCCTGATTATCCTGTCGGTTCTTATTTTTGCAGATGATAAACTGACTCTTCCCAAGCTGGCAGGCTGTGCACTTGGAATTGCGGGAATTATTTCGATCAATATGGAACCGGGAGTCAACTACTTCTCTAATATCACTTTCCTGGGTGACGGAATGATTCTCCTGAATGCATTCTGCGCCGCTCTTGGTGGTGTGATTACCCGGGTGGTTTCAAAGAAAATGAACATAATGTGTGCAACCGGCTTAAGTATGCTAATCGGAGGTGTATTTCTTCTGATAACCGGTTTCCTGATCGGAACAGACCATGCATGGACGTGGACTTTGAAAGGGGTTATCGTATTACTCATCCTGATTCTGATTTCCGCAGTTTGTTTTGCTGTTTATAATGAATTACTTGCCTGTCACCCGATCAGTAAAATAGCGATTTACAATGCACTGATTCCTGTGTTGGGCGTTATTTTCGCTTCCCTGCTGCTTCACGAAGAACTGAAATGGCAGTATTTCCTTGCCGTCGTGATGGTAGCCTGCGGAATCTGGCTTGTGAACAGGGCACCGCATAATCGAACGCAGGAACCGGAAACCAAAGAGCAACATGATTAATTTCTTCTTACCAGTTTCCCTGTTTAACTTCTCTGTTCCATTTTCCAGATCGCCATTGGATGATTCTTTATATTAGTCAGTATCTTTTCATCTGAAAACAATAATTCTGGTTTATATTCTTTACCCTCAAATGCATTCAAATATTCCTCTTCCTGTGGTGTTAAAATCATTAATTCAGCAATGAATTTCTTAGCTGCCGCTTTTCTTTCTTCCAAATTAAAATTATCTTTTTTTCTTAAAACAGGAAACAAATCCCTTCGGATTTTTAAAAAATCCAATCTGTCAATAGCTGAGGTATCAAATGTTTTATTAATTATCTCTGCGGAAATAGAAGCATAAAAGATAATGCACTTTCTAAAAAGTTCATATTCACTCTCATCAAACAAACCGTAAAAAAGCATATTATTAAAATCATACAGATCTCTTGCTGCCGCCCTACTCATCAAAGCATTAACCTTAGCGGCAAAAATTTCCATCGGCTCAAGTGTTCGGATTTCCATAGAATCGTCAAATGCATCCGTTACAATCTTTCTCTCAACCGGTGCAAAAATATGTGACCGCAAGGAATAGTTAATTTCCACTTTGATGTTATCCCTGTTGCCACCTGCGTTTTGATACTGAAACAAAAATGAATCCAGACTATGACTGTATCTCGAGGATTCTGACAAATGATATCCCTCTTCCTGCATATATCGCTGCAAGCGTTCTGTTATCTCTTTACGGTTCACTTCCGTATCTGCTTTGGAATAGTTTGGTGTAAAATCCATATCAATATCTACTGAAAGTCTCGGAAGATTAAAAATTGTCATATTAATTGCTGTGCCGCCCTTCAGTACAAGGTGTTCCTTTAAATATTTATCCTCATTGAAATATCGTAATATTTCTTTCAGACGCAATACTTTTTCGAATGTATCTCTGACAAATCCTCTTTCTTTGGCTGCCTTACCTAATTCAACTCTGTTATATTCTATCATCTTGAAATGCTCCATTCTTCAATTTGTAGATTTCATCAGGTACAACTAATTTCCATTCCTTGATATATGTGCCATTTGTAAATTCCTTTGTCAGATATCGTTTACTCTTCCCGGTTTTAGATTGGCACATTTCAAAAAAGCTATGACTGAGCCCTAACTTATCTCGATATGGATACAGGATAAACCCTGTTTTTTGATATAAAAACTGATTATGATATTCCTGTAAATAACCTGTCAGCTTTTCTTCATTTAAAGATGTAAAGCCGTCAATATTTGCCAGCACTTCTTCAATTCCTGAAATTTTATCCATATCTTTTATACTGTCTAGCGTAGTCCGTTCTTTATCTGTTATCCGTACTCCACCGCTATAATGGACATTCTCTATTCCCAATTTGCATTTGGAGGCTACATAACAGTAAGTATATCCGTCAAATTCAAATTCTTTAAATGGTGTCTCTGATGATACATAAACATCATAGTACACCTGATCACACACTCCATAATATTCCATGGCTGTATGATGGGAAATGTAGGCTGTCTGACTGACTGCGCTTCCAATCTGATACTTATTCGCCACCGGACATCCGGTTTCTCCGCTGATGCAGGTATACATGTTTTTCCTGATTCTCACGATAAGTTCCTGTGCAATCAGCCGCCTGACTGCCGTTCGTGCGGCTTCTATATTATTGTAATATTGATTGATATCTTCTAACGTAAACACTGGCTTATTTAATAATTCATAATATAAATTCATAATCCGTTACCTGTTTATTTTTTATTTCAAACAGGTCATATTTGACCTGTTTGTTATTATTTTTAAACTATTATATCATGAATAATTAATTTGAAATAGATTATTTATCACATTTCTTTGCAATACTAAAAATGACGGGCGCATTATTAAACAGTAGATTTCCGGACCGGTTATTGCTATACTCTATTTAGCCCAATCGTAATTAGACAAGGAGATGTCTATGCATATTAAATTGAAATATGGAAATACGAATACATTCTTTATTCGTGGAATGAGTGGAAATTTACTGGTTGATACAGACTATGCAGGTACATTGCCTGCGTTTTATAGAGCCATTAAGGATTACAAAATAAAAGTAAGCGATATTACTTATATTTTGGCAACACATTATCATCCTGACCATATTGGGCTGATAAGCGAATTGATGAATCAAGGAGTTAAACTTCTGGTAATAGACATACAATATTCCCATATACATTTTGCAGATAATATTTTTGCCAGAGATAAGAAATTGGCTTATGAACCTATTCATGTGGATAATGCAATAATCATCAGCACAGGGGAAAGCAGAGCATTTCTTAGAAATATAGGCATTGATGGGGAAATTGTAGCCACTACAAGTCACAGTGCTGACAGCATATCTCTGATTTTAGATAGCGGCGAATGTTTTGTTGGAGATTTAGAGCCTATCGAATATCTTGCTGCTTATGATCAAAATGATATGCTAAAATATGATTGGGAACTTGTTATGCATTTTGCTCCTAAAAAAATTTACTATGCCCACGCAAATGAAAAATACTGTGATTAACATTTGCCAAATCCCTTCCGCATTCGCCTTCTCAGTTAATAACTGGTATTCATAAGATGATGTATCAGGATCCCGATGATCCTCAAATCCGGAAATGTTTTCTGTTATTGCTAATCCCCAGATACATAAACGGTAACATTGTCCACTCCGGGAATCTTTAAAAACGATTTCTTCATAACCGTCTATCGTTCGATATTCTTGCGAAAAATCGATATGGAACCGGGACAAATATGCAATCATTGCCACAAGTATCATTAGAACAGTTGCAGTTCCAATGACGATCGGTTTCCTGATTTTATTCAGTTTCATTTTCTTCCTCTAATAGCTTTATTAATGTAACAGGTTCACACACCTTAACAAAAGATTTCGTATAGTCTTTTACATTTCTGGTTACTATACAGTCTATTTCCGAGCGGATTGCTGTTTCTACCATAATAGCATCTTCATAATCACCAATTTCAGAAGATACTGCTTTCCGGCAGTCCAAAGAAGTTGTATCCAACAAATGAAATAACGTAAAAAGTTTACTCAAAATTTTACGTGTTTCTGCATCGTTATGTGTTAAACGATGTGTCAGATAATAAATATCTGTTACGGACTTTGCAGTAATATATCCCTCAAATTGCTTATTTGCTGAATATATAAAGATCTTTTGTGCTGCTTCTGCAAACGGAACACGAGACTGGAATGCAGTGTCGTTGACAGTATCATGCCTGGCACACATGAATTATTCATTGGAAAGGTCGAGGCAGTTCATGTCAATGAAGAATATCTTGATGCCAATGGCAATATTCTTTGGGATAAGATGGATTTGATACAATCAGCAGACAGTAGATTTCCGGCTAAATTATTGCTATACTATATTTAGTCCTATTGGAATTTGGAGGAAGATACCATGAAATAAGATGTCCTTGTTGTAATTTACTGCTTTGAAAATAGTATTAACCTTTCAGTATTATTGGAGAAGTCTCAAGCTGATTTTCAAAATTTGCAGATGTTCAGGATATTGAAGCCCGGATTATATAATTTCAGTTTTGTAAAGCAACTTATTTCCAATCAACCAGTAGAAATCTTAATCACCATTTGTCAAAAATCGTTTATAAAGAAAGCAGGTAAAAGAAAGATGCATGATATTGATCAAAGAATTTTGGGAAGTTTCATAGAAGACATCGAAAACTGTCTTGGAAATGGTTTATTCTGGGAAAATAATCCATTGACCGATGAAAAAGGGATCCGAAAGGATGCCGCAGTTCTATGCAAAGAGCTATCCCCCACTGTGCTCCGGTTCCCCGGCGGCACAGTCATGGGCATCTATCACTGGCAGGATTATGTCGGTCCTGTGGAGCAACGTAAAAAGGTCAAAAATATCGTCTGGGGTGGTCTTATGACCTATCAGTTCGGCACCTGTGAATTCATAGAACTATGCCGTTTCATTGGCGCCGAGCCTATGATCTGTATCAATATGCCTACCGGCTCCCCGGAAGAAGCTGCTGCATGGGTGGAATATTGTAATGGCACCGAAGATACCTATTATGCCAATCTTCGCAGAAGCCATGGCTACGAAGAACCTTTCGGCGTAAAATACTGGTGTATTGGAAATGAAAGCTATGCAGTACCGGATTTGGGAATGCAGGATGATGTGAACGTTTATATACGCGAATCCTGGGAATATGTAAAGTACATGAAAATGACGGATCCTACTATTGAACTTGTTTTCGTCGGCAACGATAATTCATGGAATGAGAAGGTGTTAGACAGCTTATCGCCTGTCTGCGATTATTTGTCCGTTCATCATTATGGTTTTGATGACAGCTGTTTCGACACCTTAAAGGATTTTGAAGACCGGTTAAACCGGATTGAGACATTGCTTTCCCGATACAACGAAAGTCCTGTCCAGATAGACAGATGGTACCGGATACCACCTCGCCGGAATAACATCGGTATTGCTTTAGACGAATGGAACATCTGGAATAGTGAAAGTGTAAGTTCCGGTTCCAAATATGGTTTACAGCAGTGTTACACCTGGAAGGATGCTTTATGGGTTGCCACCTTTCTGAATCTGATGATTCGCCACTGTGACTCCATCAAGATTGCGAATATTGCCCAGATGGTTAATGTCATTGCTCCCATTATCGTGGAAAAAGATACTTCCTGGAAGCAGACCATATTTTATCCGTTTGCCTTTTACAGAAAGTACTGCGGCGAGATTCTTCTGGAGTCGAAGAACGATCCGGTAGACACGGTTCTCACACAAAAAGAAAGCAAACGGACTCTCTTCTGTGTCAATATCCACGAGGATTACCGGACACTACAGATTCCTTTTGCGAACTATAAAGTCATTACCCTGAATGGAGAAACGCTTATGGGTACGAACAGTGCAGATCATGACATCGTATCCGTTCATGAAGAAATAAGGAATGAAGCATCCTGTAAAGTAGCGCCGTATGGCATCTCTATTTTTCTGGAAGCCTAAGATCATACCATATTTTTCAGGAAAATAATCTGTTATTTCCGGCTTCTCTTCTGCTCTATCATGAAATCAAATCCCCGGTCTGTTCTGTGGCTTCACACCACATCGGACAGATCGGGGATTCATCATTGATTTCTTATTTTATATTCATAACCATTTATCCATACTCATTCATAGCATCCTGCCTGCTACCAGAATACTTACAGGCCGTAAGCGTTCTACCACGGGGTTCCACCGTCAATCGTTGAGATCTCCGGAACGGTTTCTTCGAGGACATCGAGCAGGATCTTTACGGTATCGAGGGAGGTGAACATGGTAACTCCGTTCTGTACCGCACATCTTCTGATGGCAACACCATCCTCATAGTGCACTCCGGAAAGGATCGCGCGGGTGTTGATGATGTAGCTGACATATCCGGCACGGATGGATTTCAGGATCTCATCACTGCCCTCACTCAGCTTACCGCGCACTCTGGTACGGATGCCATGCTCCTTCAGGAAATTGGCGGTTCCGATCGTTGCTTCAATATTAAAGCCAAGCATGTAGAAACGACGGATCAGCGGAAGGGCTTCTTCCTTATCTTCATCTGCAAGGGTTACCACAACGGTTCCATAGTCCTTCATGCGGATGCCGGATGCCTGCAATGCCTTGTAGAAGGCACGGTTCAGACGCTTGTCATAGCCGATGGCCTCACCGGTGGACTTCATTTCCGGAGAAAGGTATGCATCCATACCACTCAGCTTCTCAAAGGAGAAGGCTGGAGCCTTGACATACCATCTTTCCTTTTCCTTTGGAATCATCTCGGTAATGCCCTGGGATGCAAGGTTTTCACCCATCATGACCTTCGTTGCAATATTGACAAGCGAAAGTCCGGTAGACTTTGACAGGAACGGAACGCTTCGGGAAGCTCTCGGGTTTACTTCGATAATAAATACCTGATCCTGACGGTCTACTATAAACTGGATATTGAACAGCCCTCGGATACCGATGGCAAGTCCGAGGCGTGTGGTATAATCTGCAATCGTTTCCTTCACCTGATCGGAAATGTCGTACGGCGGATAAACGCTGATACTGTCTCCGGAATGGACACCGGTACGTTCCACAAGCTCCATGATACCGGGGATAAATACCTTTTCTCCGTCGCAGATTGCATCAACCTCGACTTCCTTGCCAACGACATATTTATCTACCAGAACTGGCTTGTCCTTATCCACTTCCACGGCATTCTTCAGGTAATGGCGCAGCATCTTTTCATTCGCTACGATTTCCATGGCACGTCCGCCCAGTACAAAACTCGGTCTTACCAGTACCGGATAACCGACCTTGGCCGCTGCCTCCACACCGCTTTCAATATCGGTAACGGCAATTCCCTGCGGATGCGGAATTCCGGTCTTCTGAATCATATTCTCAAAGAGATCTCTGTCTTCTGCATTATCAATGGCTTCACAGCCTGTTCCGATGATCGGTACGCCCTTTTCGGAAAGGGGCTTTGCCAGGTTGATGGCGGTCTGTCCACCTAAGGATACAATCACGCCCTTCGGATGTTCAAGCTCCATAACGTTCATAACATCCTCTACGGTAAGCGGCTCAAAGTAGAGCTTATCTGCCGTCGTATAATCGGTAGAAACGGTCTCCGGATTGTTGTTGATGACGATGGCTTCATATCCGGCTTCCTGAATCGCACGTACCGCATGAACGGTGGAGTAGTCGAACTCCACACCCTGTCCGATCCGGATCGGTCCGGAGCCTAACACAACGATCTTCTCGCGGTCGGATACAATGGATTCATTTTCACTTTCATAGGTCGAATAGAAATACGGTACATAGCTGTCAAACTCGCTTGCACAGGTATCAATCATCTTATAAATCGGGAAGATACCGTACTTCTTACGCATATCGTAAACTTCCTCTTCCTTCAGCTTCCATAGTTCTGCAATATAGGCATCCGAAAAGCCTCTCTTCTTGGCTTCGCGTAAAAAGGTTTCATCTCCGGCCGGAGCACCCTCTAATTCCTTTTCAAAGTCCACGATCTTCTTGATCTTATCTAAGAAAAACAGGTCAATCTGTGTTGCATTACAAAGCCGGGAATGATCGGCTCCCATCCACATCAGCTGGGCGATTGCATAAATGCGGTCATCCCTGCCCTCCTGGACATATTGAAGCAGCTCTTCCTTAGACATATTCTCACGGTCGAACTTCTCCATATGGATATGGTTCTTGTGATCCTCGAGGGAACGGATGGATTTTAACAGACTTTCCTCAAAGGTCCGTCCGACACCCATAACCTCACCGGTTGCCTTCATCTGGGTGCTCAGTACATTGGAAGCATCCGTAAACTTATCAAACGGGAAACGGGGCATCTTCGTAACCACATAGTCAAGAGCCGGTTCGAAGCAGGCCGGTGTGTTGGCAAGCTTTATCTCATCCAGATCCATACCGACGGCAATCTTTGCTGATACTCTCGCGATCGGATAACCGGTTGCCTTGGAAGCCAGTGCCGAAGATCTCGATACACGGGGATTTACTTCAATCACATAATAAGAAAAGGACTGCGGATCCAGTGCAAACTGGACATTACAGCCACCCTTTACCTTAAGGGCTCGAATGATCTTAAGGGCACTGTCACGGAGCATCTGATACTCTTTATTGGTCAGCGTCTGGCTCGGTGCCACAACGATGGAGTCACCGGTATGCACGCCCACAGGATCCAGGTTTTCCATGTTGCAGACGGTGATTGCCGTATCGTTCGCATCACGCATTACTTCGTATTCAATTTCCTTATAGCCCTTGATACTCTTTTCTACCAGAACCTGATGCACCGGAGATAATGCAAGCGCATTCTTCATCATCTGCTGCATTTCTTCCGGATCATAAGCGAAGCCGCCGCCGGTTCCGCCCAGTGTAAATGCAGGACGCAGGATCACCGGATAGCCGATTTCCTTTGCTGCCTCCAGACCCTCTTCCACCGAGTAGGTGATCCGGGAAGGAACGACCGGTTCTCCGATCCGTTCACAAAGCTCTTTAAACAGCTCACGGTCTTCCGCACATTCAATACTTTCTGCATCGGTTCCCAGCAATTCAATTTCACATTCCTGTAAGACGCCCTTTTTCTGAAGCTGCATGGCAAGATTTAATCCGGTCTGGCCGCCGATTCCGGGTACGATCGCATCCGGTCTTTCATAACGGCAGATTCTCGCCACATATTCCAGGGTTAAGGGCTCCATATAAACCTTATCTGCAATAGAGGTATCTGTCATAATGGTCGCCGGGTTGGAGTTTACGAGGATGACCTCATACCCCTCTTCCTTCAGCGCCAGACATGCCTGTGTTCCTGCATAGTCAAACTCTGCTGCCTGTCCAATGACAATCGGACCGGAACCGATGACCAGTACCTTCTTAATGTCTGTCCGTTTAGGCATTTGTCGCTACCTCCTTCATATTCTCAATAAACTGCTCAAACAGATAGCTGCTGTCCTGCGGTCCGGGTGCGCTTTCCGGGTGATACTGCACACTGAAAACGCGGTCCTCCTTACAGCAGACACCTTCTACGGTATGATCAAGCAGATTCATATGGGTCACGCTAAGTCCCGTTCCTTCAAGGCTATCCAGATCTACGGCATAGCTGTGGTTCTGGGAGGTAATTTCAATGTGACCGGTTTTTAGGTTCTTCACCGGATGGTTGCCGCCACGATGACCGAACTTTAATTTATAGGTTTTCGCACCATATGCCAGAGAAATCATCTGATGACCAAGACAGATCCCGAAGATTGGGTACCTGCCGCGAAGCTGCTTAATGAGTGCGATCACCTTCGTTACATCCTCCGGATCCCCCGGGCCGTTTGATAAAAAGATACCATCCGGTCTCATCCATTCGATTTCATCCAGAGTAACATCATAAGGAACGATAGTGACGTTGCATCCATATTTATTTAGGGAACGTACAATGTTCATTTTCATTCCGCAGTCGATGGCTACGACATTGAAACGGTGGTTTGCGGTACGTGCATACCATTTCTTATGGCAGCTTACACGGGATACGGCATCATGCGGAACCGGCGTTGCTTTGATCTTCGCAAGCCCCTCCTCCAATGTTGTCGATATATCGGTCATAATACCGCGTCTGGATCCCAGATCACGGATACTTCTGGTCAGTTCTCTTGTATCTATTCCATAAATTCCCGGAATATGGTTCTCTTCCATGACCTCGGATAAGGTCTGGGTATACCGGAAATTCGAAGGCATATCATTATAATCTCTGACGATCATTCCTCCAATGGAAAGAAGCTTGCTTTCAAAATCCTCATCGGTAATTCCATAATTACCAATCAGAGGATAGGTCATCACAACCATCTGATCCGTATAGGACGGATCGGAAAGGATCTCCTGATATCCCACCATGGAGGTGTTAAATACGATTTCACATACCCGCTCATCCTGACTTCCGAAATGGTAGCCAATGTACTCGCTGCCATCCTCCAGAATAAGCTTCCTGTCCGGACTGTTCATGATTTCTGTCTCTTCCTTTCTATATAGATTCATTTATTCATTAAATTCATAACTGTTCCTTTATTAAGTGTAACAAATATTCTTCTGATTGCAAGACAAAATATGTATCAGCCAAACCTTGCCCATTCATAACCTGTTCTGCTCAAATCATGTTCTTGCACAGCCTGACAACAAGTGTCCGGCTGCTGTGCAAACTGTAACAAATCACTTCTTCAGCGCCCGTTCGGAAAGGCGGCTCTCAAAACGGTCCTTCGCGGTATTCTCCGGTATGGTGGTCGGATAATCGCCGTCAAAGCAGGCACTGCAGTAATCCTCACTTCCGATCAGGTTTTTCAGATCCCCGACCGGCAGATAAGAAAGGCTGTCCACGCCGATCTGCTCTGCAATTTCTTCAACCGGATAATGGCAGGCAATCAGATTCTCCTTCGTGTCAATATCGGTTCCGTAATAGCAGGGATTTAAAAAGGGCGGTGCGGAAATGCGCATATGTACTTCCTTTGCTCCCGCATTGCGCAGAAGCTTCACAATCTGTCCACTGGTTGTTCCGCGCACAATCGAATCATCCACCAGTACCACGCGTTTTCCCTCTACCACATTGTGAATGGGGTTTAACTTGATGCGTACCTGATTCATCCGGGACTGCTGCCCCGGTGAAATAAAGGTTCTGCCAATATATTTGTTTTTGATAAATCCGATTTCATAGGGGATTCCCGATTCCTGTGCATACCCTAAGGCGGCATCCAGTCCGGAATCCGGGACACCGATCACGACATCAGCATCCACGGGGGTTTCCCTTGCAAGGATCCGTCCGGCCTGCACTCTTGCTTCATGCACCGGGACTCCCTGAATGACAGAATCCGGACGTGCAAAATAAATGTACTCAAAAATACAGATCCGGCAGCGCTTCTTCCCACAGTGTGTCCTTATGGAACGCACGCCGTTTTCATCAAACACCACAATCTCTCCGGGTAAAAGCTCCCGCTCAAAGGCAGCTCCGACCGCTTCCAGGGCACAGCTTTCGGAAGCGACCACATAGATGCCGTCCGCAGTCCTTCCATAGCACAGGGGACGCATTCCCAAAGGATCCCTTGCGGCAAGAAGCTTCGTTGCCGACATCAGTACCAGAGAGTAGGCGCCCTCCAACACCTCCATTGTATCACAAAGAGCCTCCTCGATCGAGGGGGCTTTTAATCTCATCTGGGTGATGATATACGCAATGATTTCCGTATCGCTTGTGGAATGGAAAATCGCACCGTTCAGTTCGAGCCGGTCACGCAAAGAATAGGCATTGCTGATATTGCCGTTATGTGCCAGTGCCATTTTTCCTTTCTGATGATTGACCTCGATCGGCTGGCAGTTGCTGCGGTTGTTACCACCGGTTGTTCCGTAACGGACATGACCGACACAGGCAGTTGCCGCCGGAAATTTTGCCAGTACCTCTCTTGAAAACACATCATTGACAAGTCCCAGATCCTTATGCGAGGTAAAAAGACCATCCTCACAGACCACAATTCCGCAGCTTTCCTGTCCACGGTGCTGCAGGGCATATAATCCATAATAGGCAATCTCTGCAAGATTTGTGGCGTTTAGGGTAAAGCACCCAAAAACGCCACATTCTTCATGAATTCCTTTTAAATTTTCCATTACTGCTCCTCCGTCTTCGTAACTGTTCAGTACCTTCACAGTTACGATGCAAAATCCATTCCAAATCGGCTTCGCCGATGGGATTTTGCATTACTGAATCATTTTCTTACGGTCTCAGCAGTAAATGCTTCGACCTGTTCTGAATAGTTACCCGTCTTCAATACATGTTCACACGCTGCATTGACAAATCCCTGAAACAGGGGATGCGATTTATTGGGTCTGCTCTTGAATTCCGGATGATACTGCACACCGATAAAGAACGGATGCCCACTTAATTCCACCGCCTCCACAAGACGCCCGTCCGGAGACAGACCGCTTAAGGTAAGTCCTGCCTGCTGCAGGCTATCCCGATAGGCATTATTAAATTCGTAACGATGACGATGACGCTCGTTAATATGATTTGTGCCGTAGCACTTTTCCATTCCGGTTCCCTTCTGGATTTCACAGGGGTAGCTTCCAAGACGTAATGTTCCGCCCTTATCAATATCGTCATTCTGTCCCGGCATATAATCAATGACCTTGTTGGCACAAAGCTCATCGAACTCACCGGAATTGGCATCGGTAATTCCTGCCACATGACGGGCAAATTCCATAACCGCAATCTGCATGCCAAGGCAGATGCCCAGATACGGGATGCCCTTTTCCCTTGCATATCCGGCTGCCAGAATCATGCCTTCAATACCCCGGTTTCCAAATCCTCCGGGAACGATGATTCCCTGAAGAGAACCTAATTCTTCCTCTACCGTCTGTTCCGTTAACTTCTCGGAATCAATCCACTCAATCTTTACATAAGTCCCACACTGGTATCCGGCATGCTGCAGCGCCTCCGCTACCGAAAGATATGCATCGTGAAGCTGTACATATTTCCCCACAAGTCCGATCCGGACTTCCTTCTTCCGGCTCTTGATCTTTTCTACCAGTGCCGTCCATTCCTTCAGATCGCAGGGTGCTGTTTTAAGGGAAAGCTCCCGGCACACGATCGAAGAGAAGTTGGCTTCTTCGAGCATCAGCGGGGCTTCATAGAGATTGGGCAGGGTGATATTCTCAATCACACAGTCCGGCTTTACATTACAGAACATGGAAATCTTGTTCTTAATGGAATCCTCCAGCGGTTCATCACACCGGAGCACGATAATATTCGGGTTGATTCCCATTCCCTGTAATTCCTTTACGGAGTGCTGGGTCGGTTTGGACTTGTGTTCTTCGGAGCCACGCAAATATGGCACGAGTGTCACATGAATAAATAAGCTGTTTTCCCTTCCGATTTCCAGTGCAATCTGACGGATGGCCTCCAGAAACGGCTGTGACTCGATATCGCCGATGGTTCCGCCGATTTCCGTAATTACGACATCTGCGTCAGTCTGTTTTCCGACACGGTAAACGAACTCCTTGATCTCATTCGTAATATGAGGAATGACCTGTACCGTTGAGCCTAAATACTCTCCACGACGTTCTTTATTTAATACGTTCCAGTAAACCTTACCGGTTGTCAGGTTGGAAAACCGGTTTAAGTCTTCATCAATGAATCTTTCGTAATGGCCGAGGTCTAAGTCTGTTTCCGCACCATCCTCCGTAACATATACCTCTCCATGCTGAAAAGGACTCATGGTTCCCGGATCCACATTGATGTACGGATCCAGCTTCTGCGCAGCTACCTTTAAGCCCCTTGCTTTTAATAATCGTCCCAGAGAGGCCGCCGTAATTCCTTTTCCCAGTCCGGATACGACACCTCCCGTTACGAAAATATACTTGGTCATTGCTTTCACCCTCTCTTTCTTTACTGTATGCCTAAGTTCGAATAGCCCATCAGACTTTCATCGACCTCTCTTGCTGCTTCTCTTCCTTCCCGGATTGCCCAGACAACAAGGGACTGTCCGCGGTGCATATCGCCTGCGGTAAAAACATGCGGTACGTTCGTCTGATATTTTCCTGCTTCGGTATTTACGTTGGTGCGTGCATTCAGCTCTACCCCGAACGCATCTGCAATTCTCTTTTCACATCCTAAAAATCCGGCTGCAATCAGCACCAGCTCTGCCGGAAGAATCTGTTCGGTTCCTTCGATCTCCTTCATGACTCTTCTGCCGGTCTTCTTATCGACTTCACCATGCAGCTTAATCGTCTTTACAGCCGTCAGCTCACCCTTTTCATTCCTGATAAATTCCTTGACTGTGGTTTCATAAATACGGGGATCCTTACCAAACTGGTCAATCGCTTCCTCCTGACCGTAATCCACCTTGCACACCCGCGGCCATTCGGGCCATGGATTGGATTCGGTTCTTTTATCCGGTGCTTTAGGCATCATTTCAATCTGGATCACATTCTTGGCGCCCTGACGGATGGCCGTTCCCACACAGTCATTTCCGGTATCACCGCCACCGATAATGACTACATTTTTATCCCTGGCACTGATCCAGTTTTTCGCTGCCTTACGGATCTCCATGTTGGCATCCAGTAAGGATTTCGTTGCGGATTTCAGATAATCTACCGCAAAGTAAATGCCGGATGCATCTCTTCCCGGTACATCAATATTTCTGGCATTGGCAGATCCACAGGCAAGAACCACACGGTCAAACTTCTCCATGATTCTGGAGGCTGCATATTCCGGATTCTCTCCACCTACCTCTGCATTTGTCACAAAGGTGATTCCCTCCTGCTTCATGACATCGATCTTCCGCTCTACGAAGCGTTTTTCCAGCTTCATGTTCGGAATACCATACATCAATAGTCCGCCGGGACGGTCGGAACGCTCAAAGACCGTAACCGAATGTCCTCTCTTATTTAACTGGTCTGCGGTTGCAAGTCCGCTTGGGCCTGAGCCGATGACTGCAACCTTTTTACCGGTTCTGGTTCTTGGCGGCTTCGGATCTGCATAGCCGTTCTGATACGCATATTCAATAATCGATAACTCATTTTCCCTGGTGCAGACCGGATCTCCGTACAGACCGCAGGTGCATGCTGCCTCGCACAGTGCCGGGCACACTCTTCCGGTAAATTCCGGGAAATTATTGGTCTTTTTCAGACGGTTATACGCCTGCTTCCAGTTGCCGGTATACACAAGATCGTTCCATTCCGGCACCAGGTTATGAAGGGGACATCCGCTTGTCATCCCCATTAAGGTCATACCCGACTGGCAGAACGGCACACCGCATTCCATACATCTGGCTGCCTGCTCCTGCTGATGATCTCTCGATAACGGAGTATGAAATTCATTGAAGTTCTTAATTCTCTCATGAGGCTTCACTGCTTTGGAAACCTCTCTGTCATATTCTAAAAATCCAGTTGGTTTTCCCATTATAATGTACCTCCTAAGGCTTCATATTCTTTCGGAATAATCTTTTTAAACTTCGGTATATATTCTTCAAAGTGTGCTAAGATCTCTTTTCCCTTCGGGGAATCGGTTGCATTCACATGTTCCTCAAGCAGCGTCTTTAATTCTGCAATGTCCTTTTCCTTCTGAAGCTCACCAAAGTTAATCAGTTCCTTATTCAGTCTGGTATATAAATCAAAGTCCTCATCGAGTACATAAGCGATGCCGCCGCTCATTCCGGCTGCGAAGTTCTTGCCGGTTTTACCTAAGACAACCACACGTCCGCCGGTCATGTATTCGCATCCATGATCGCCGACACCTTCTACAACAGCGCGTGCGCCGGAGTTACGGACACAGAACCTCTCTCCTGCCACACCGTTAATGAACGCCTTACCACTGGTTGCACCATAGAGCGCCACATTTCCGACGATGATATTTTCATCTGCTGCAAAGTGTGCATCCTTCGGAGGATAAACAATAATTTTACCACCGGAAAGCCCCTTGCCAAGATAATCGTTGCTGTCACCGCAAAGTGTAAGCGTCAGTCCCTTCGGGATAAAGGCACCAAAGCTCTGACCGCCTGCGCCCTGACATTTTATTACATAGCTGTCTTCAGCAAGGCTGTTCTTATACTGTCTGGTGATTTCCGCACCAAACAGAGTACCAAAGGTACGGTTGACGTTGCTGACCTGAACCTCGATGGATTTCTTCTTTCCTTCCTTAAGTGCAGGTCCGAGCTTCTTAAGCAGCACCTTCTCATCCAGCGTCTTATCAAGGTCAAAGGAATAAATCTGCTTCTTATCAAAGACTGCTCCTGCATGGTCTGAGACATAAGGATTGTCAAGGATGTTGGAAACATCGATATGCTCTGCCAGTCCCTCCAGATGCTCCTTTTTCTTAAGGAGATCGGAACGTCCCACAAGCTCATCCACACTGCGGACACCGAGCTTACTCATATATTCACGCAGCTCCTGCGCAATAAATCTCATAAAGTTAATGACATATTCCGGCTTTCCGGCAAAACGCTTACGAAGCTCCGGATTCTGGGTTGCAATACCAACCGGGCAGGTATCCAGATTGCAGACACGCATCATAACACATCCCATGGTTACAAGCGGAGCGGTTGCAAAACCGAATTCTTCCGCACCAAGGATGGCTGCGATGGCAACATCACGGCCGCTCATCAATTTTCCGTCTGTCTCGATCCGGACCTTGTTACGAAGGCCGTTCATAATTAAGGTCTGGTGGGTTTCTGCAAGACCAAGCTCCCACGGAAGACCGGCATTGTGAATGGAGGTCTTCGGAGCAGCACCCGTACCACCGTCATAACCGGAAATCAGGATGACCTGGGCACCGGCCTTGGCAACACCTGCTGCGACCGTACCTACACCTGCTTCGGATACCAGCTTTACCGAAATTCCGGCATTCTTATTCGCATTCTTTAAGTCATAAATCAATTGTGCCAGGTCCTCAATCGAATAGATATCGTGATGAGGCGGCGGGGAAATCAGGCTTACTCCCGGAGTGGAATGTCTGGTCTGTGCAATCCACGGATAAACCTTTTTACCCGGAAGATGTCCACCTTCACCGGGCTTTGCTCCCTGTGCCATCTTGATCTGGATTTCCTTCGCACTTACCAGATACTCACTGGTTACTCCGAATCGTCCGGATGCCACCTGTTTAATTGCAGAACACTTATTTAATCCATCCTTGCCAATTGTCAGACGGTCAATGCTCTCACCGCCTTCACCGGAATTGGATTTTCCATGAAGGGTATTCATGGCAATTGCCAGTGTCTCATGTGCTTCCTTGGAAATGGAACCATAGGACATCGCACCGGTTTTAAACCGGGTTACGATAGAATCCACATCCTCGACTTCGTCGATCGGAACCGGCTCTGCTGCATAATTGAAATCAAGCAGTCCACGTAAGTTCCGTACCTTGTCCTCTTCATTGACAAGGGAGGTATACTGTTTAAATAAGGAATAATCTCCTCGCTTCGTGGATTCCTGAAGAAGATGAATCGTCTGCGGATTGTACAGATGCTCTTCTGCTCCGGAACGCATCTTATGTCTGCCCGGGCTGTCCAGAGTCAGGTCATTTTCAAGTCCTAACGGATCGAAGGCTTCGGTATGCAGCTCTTCCACCTGCTTCTGAATATCCTTCAGGGTAAGGCCTCCCACACGGCAGACCGTATTCGTGAAATACTTGTCAATCACGGAGGAATCCATACCGATTGCTTCAAAGTTCTTGGAGCCCTCATAGGACTGGATTGTGGAAATACCCATCTTGGAAGCAATCTTTACGATACCATGTAACACAGCGGAATTATAATCATCCACGGCTGCATAGTAATCCTTGTTGAGCATGTTGTTTTCGATCAGTTCCTTTACAGTATCGAGTGCCAGATACGGGTTGATTGCACACGCACCGTAGCCTAACAGCGTTGCAAAGTGATGTACCTCTCTTGGCTCGCCGGACTCTAAGATCATGGCAACGCTCGTTCTCTTCTTTGTTGCAACAAGGTATTGCTGCAATGCGGAAACCGCAAGCAGGGAAGGGATTGCCATGTGGTTTTCATCCACACCACGGTCTGACAGGATCAGGATATTGGCACCCTCTTTGTACGCACGGTCCACCTCGATAAACAGATGGTCGATTGCTTTTTCCAGGCTCATGCTCTTATAGTAAATGATCGGAACCACTTCCACATGGAAGCCGTCCTCCTTCATATTTTTAATCTTAAGAAGGTCGGTATTGGTCAAAATCGGGTTATTGACACGTAATACCTTACAATTGCCTGCCTTTTCCTCTAACAGGTTACCATCCTCACCAATGAATACCGTGGTGGAGGTAACAATTTCCTCACGGATGGCGTCAATCGGTGGATTGGTTACCTGGGCAAACAGCTGCTTAAAATAATGGAACAGTGGCTGATGGTGTTTGGAAAGTACGGCAAGCGGGGTATCAATACCCATGGCTGCAATGGCTTCCTGTCCGTTTCTTGCCATCTGTAAAATACTGTTGCGGTAATCCTCGTAGGTATAACCAAACGCCTTCTGCAGACGCTGACGCTCTTCATAGGTATATTCCGGAACCTTTTCGTTCGGAATATGCAGATTCTTCAACTCTACCAGATTGCTGTCAAGCCATTCTCCGTAAGGCTGTCTGGAAGCGTACTGCTCCTTTAAGGCATCATCATCAATCATCTCACCCTTTATGGTATCGACAAGCAGCATCTTACCGGGACGGAGACGATCCTTTCTTAAGATATGCTCCGGAGCAACCGGAAGCACACCAACCTCAGAGGAAAGGATGAGCTGATGATCATCGGTGATATAATAACGGGAAGGACGAAGTCCGTTACGGTCAAGCACCGCTCCCATAATATCGCCATCGCTGAACAGAATGGACGCCGGACCATCCCAGGGCTCCATCATCGTTGCATAATAATTATAGAAATCTTTCTTTTTCTGGGACATGGTACGGTTATTGACCCACGGCTCCGGAATGGTAATCATCACGGCCAGCGGGAGCGGCATACCACTCATGACCAGAAATTCCAGTGTGTTATCCAGCATTGCGGAATCGGAACCGGAAGAATTAATCACAGGAAGTACCTTATATAATTCTCCCTTTAAGTACTCAGATTCCATCGTTTCTTCTCTTGCGAGCATCTTGTCCGCATTACCGCGGATGGTATTGATCTCACCATTGTGCACGATGAACCGGTTCGGATGAGCCCTTTCCCAGCTCGGATTCGTGTTGGTAGAGAATCGTGAATGTACCAGCGCGATTGCGGAACAGTAATCCTCGCTCTGCAGATCCGGATAAAAGGTACGAAGCTGTTTTACCAGGAACATTCCTTTATAAGCAATCGTTCGGGAGGAAAGCGTTACTACATAGGTATTCTCTGTACTTTGTTCAAAAATTCTTCTTATGATATACAGCTTCCGGTCAAAATCAATGCCCTTTTCTGTCTCTGCCGGTTTCCTGACGAATCCCTGCATAATATATGGCATACAGTCGATTGCTCTTTGTCCGAGTACATCCGGTACGGTCGGAACCACACGCCATCCCAGGAATTCAAGTCCTTCCTTTTCTACGATGATTTCAAACATCTTCTTGCTTTGGTTTCTCTTTAATTCATCCTGCGGGAAGAAGAACATTCCCACACCGTACTCCCGTTCCTTCGGAAGTACAATTCCGGCTTCCCTGCAGGCCTTTACAAAGAACTTGTGGCTGATCTGCAATAAGATACCGACACCGTCACCTGTTTTACCCTCCGCATCCTTACCTGCACGGTGCTCCAGGTTTTCTACGATGCTCAACGCATCGGATACTGTTTTGTGCGTTTTTCTTCCTTTCATATCTACAATTGCACCGATACCGCAGTTATCATGTTCAAATGAAGACCGGTACAAAGCAGGCTGTGGAAGATCTTTCTTCGTGTCAAACATAATTGTTCTCCTTTCATTTCACCCTTATATATAAAATAAACCTAACTCTATTTTTGTCCCTCTCACTAAATTCATGCTTCGCTTTCGCTTGCATTCATTAAGTGTTCCGGACTGGTTCGCACTAAGTTCAAGCTTCATCTTACGATTTGCTTTCACTAAGTGCTCTACACAAATAATTAAGAGTTTGCTTGCAAACTCTTTGCGCGCGAGCGGTGTTGCAAAGCAACTAATTTCTTCTCCGCGAGCTGCGCATCCACGTTCTTCATTTTGTTTTATAAAACAAAATGAGGAGCCTGATAAGGGCACTTATCCCTCAACAGACTCCTTTGTCTTTTCCTGTATACAATAATGCAATTTTTATCTAAGCGCCATTTTAAACGGTTTCTACAGTGATGTCAATAGAAATTTGACATTTTTCTCAATTCTGCATTACTTCCTAATTAATGCGTTTTTCCGTATGCCGTTTATCAGAAAATTTTTGCTGATTTTTTTAAAAAACCTATTGACAACCGGAAATTTTAGGTCTAAAATCCGAACTATCATAAGCAAAGGCGCTATGAGGTTTATCCTTGTGGCGTCTTTTTTTATGTGGAAATTGTTTTCCTTAAAGCGCTGCACAAGACGCGCATCTTGTGCAGCCACCCTCAAAACAGAATTGGTTTTGAGCTATCACAACAATTTTAAAGGAGGCCATTTATGAGAAGTAATGTACCAGAAATTTTCGGAAGTATGGTATTCAACGATGCCATAATGAGAGATAAACTTCCTAAAGACATTTACAAATCCTTAAAAAAGACCATCGAGGATGGCAAAGATTTAGATATTACTGTAGCCAATGTGGTTGCCATTGCCATGAAGGACTGGGCAATCGAAAAAGGAGCTACCCATTATACACACTGGTTCCAGCCGATGACCGGGATCACCGCCGAAAAGCATGACAGCTTCATTTCTCCACAGAATGACGGACGCATCATCATGGAGTTCTCCGGCAAAGAGCTGATCAAGGGCGAACCGGATGCATCCAGCTTTCCTTCCGGCGGCTTACGTGCCACCTTTGAAGCAAGAGGCTATACCGCATGGGATCCTACCTCTTACGCTTTCGTAAAGGACGGAGTGCTTTGTATTCCTACCGCATTCTGCTCCTACGGCGGTGAAGCACTGGATAAGAAGACACCTCTTCTCCGCTCCATGGAAGCCCTTGGCGAACAGGCCGTCCGTGTATTACGTCTCTTCGGTAACACCGATGCAAAACGTGTCATCACAACGGTTGGTCCCGAGCAGGAATACTTCCTTGTAGATAAGGACTTATACGAGCAGAGAAAAGACCTTGTTTACTGCGGACGTACCTTATTTGGTGCGATGGCACCGAAGGGTCAGGAAATGGAAGATCACTACTTTGGAGCGATCAAGCCAAGAATTTCCGCTTTCATGAAGGAATTAAACGAAGAATTATGGAAGCTGGGTATTTTAGCGAAAACCGAACATAACGAAGTATCGCCTGCACAGCATGAGCTGGCACCGATCTTCTCTACTACCAATATTGCAACCGACCACAACCAGATCACCATGGAAATCATGAAGAATGTAGCAAAGAGACATAATCTGGTCTGCCTGCTTCATGAAAAGCCGTTCAAGGGTGTGAACGGAAGTGGTAAGCATAACAACTGGTCTTTGACAACCGACACCGGTGTCAACCTGTTAGAGCCCGGTAAATCTCCTTATGAAAATGCACAGTTCCTCTTATTCTTATCCGCAGTCATCAAAGCGGTGGATGAATATCAGGATCTGATGAGAGTTTCCGTTGCATCTGCTGAAAATGATCATCGTCTGGGCGCTAACGAAGCACCTCCGGCTATCATTTCCATGTTCCTTGGAGATGATCTGGAAGCTATCCTGGAAGCCATCGAAAGCGGTAAGCCATATAACGGAAGCGGTATTGAAAAGATGGAAATCGGTGTTCATGTACTTCCTTCCTTCCCGAAGGATACGACAGACCGTAACCGTACTTCACCGTTTGCCTTTACCGGTAACAAGTTCGAGTTCCGGAGCCTTGGTTCTTCCCAGTCGATCTCCGGACCGAACATCATTCTCAATACCATTGTTGCAGAGGAATTAAAGCAGTTTGCGGATGAGCTCGAGGGTGCGGAGGACTTCACCGAAAAGCTCAACGAACTCATTAAAAAGACCATTAAGGAGCATAAGAGAATTATCTTTAACGGTGACGGATATTCGGATGAGTGGAAAGCAGAGGCCAAAAAGAGAGGTCTTCTGAACTTAAAGACTACCGTAGATGCCCTTCCTACCTTCCTTGCACCGAAGAATGTAGAGCTCTTCACCAAGCATAAAATCTTTACCGAAAAGGAAATGGAATCCAGATATGAAATCTTACTGGAAACCTACAGCAAGGTTATCAACATTGAAGGTCTTACCATGGTTGACATGGCAAAGAAACAGATCCTTCCTGCTGTAAATTCCTATATCGGAAGCCTCGCTTCCACTGCAAAGAAGAAGCTGTCGGTTACCGAAGGTTTATCCTGCAGGATGGAAAAAGATCTGCTTGAAAAGCTTTCTGTACTGGAAGATTCTGCTTATGACAAAGCAAATAAACTGGCTGCTCTCCTTGAAGAAGGCGGAAAGATTTCCAATGGCCTTGCTCAGGCAACCTTCTATAAGGATCAGATCCTTCCTGCTATGGAGGCATTAAGAAGCGACTGTGATGCACTCGAAGTAGATACTGCAGAAAGCTCCTGGCCGTTCCCGCAGTACGGTGATCTGCTGTTCCATATCTGATCGTAAATAAAAATAAATAGAATAATGACGGTAACTATTCCACACCTCAAACATGGTTCCGGATAGTTATACATAAAAACGACACAATGGCGTGTATACTTTCTAAAGTATGCACGCTGTTTTGCTTCATAAAGTAAAATGGCGTATAAAATGAATCATACTTTTCAGGTATTCCACATCATGTGTCAAAAAGGAGGAGATGTATTATGACAGAAGAAATTTTAAGTGCCGTAAGCAGTGAAGTTTTCAGCGTCTGGTTCTTGATTGGCGCAGCGCTGGTGTTCTGGATGCAGGCCGGTTTTGCAATGGTGGAGGCTGGTTTTACCAGAGCCAAGAATACCGGTAACATCATCATGAAGAATTTGATGGATTTTTGTATTGGTACCGTAGTATTTATTTTAATTGGTTTCAGCCTCTTACTTGGTGAGGATCTGGTCGGTCTCATTGGTAAGCCCGGATTTGATATTTTCACCAGCTACGCAGACTTTGACTGGTCCAATTTCGTATTCAACCTGGTATTCTGTGCGACGACTGCAACCATCGTTTCCGGCGCCATGGCAGAAAGAACCAAATTTTTATCCTATTGTATTTATTCTGCAGTAATTTCTGCATTGATCTACCCCATTGAGGCACACTGGATCTGGGGCGGCGGCTGGTTATCCCAGTTAGGCTTCCATGATTTTGCAGGCTCCTGTGCCATCCACATGGTTGGTGGTATTTCCGCATTAATCGGTGCTGCTCTCTTAGGCCCCCGTATCGGTAAATACACAAAGGATGAAAGCGGTAAAATCATAAAGGTAAATGCTTTCCCCGGTCACAACATTACGATCGGTGCACTCGGTGTATTCATTCTCTGGCTCGGCTGGTATGGCTTTAACGGTGCTGCAGCCACAAGCGTAGAGCAGCTCGGATCCATTTTCGTAACAACGACCATTGCTCCTGCAATTGCTACCGTTGTATGTATGATTTTTACCTGGATTAAGTATGGCAAGCCCGATGTTTCCATGTGTCTGAATGCATCCCTTGCAGGTCTTGTTGCAATAACTGCTGGCTGTGATGTAACCGATGCTTTCGGTGCCATTGTTATTGGTGCCGTATCCGGTGTTTTAGTTGTATTCGGTGTCTGGCTGTTAGATTACAAGCTCCGCGTTGATGATCCGGTTGGTGCCGTAGCAGTTCACTGCTTAAACGGTATCTGGGGTACTCTGGCAGTTGGTTTATTTGCAACCACCTCTGCTCCCGGAAATGATTCATATACCGGTTTATTCTATGGTGGCGGCTTCCATCTGTTTGGCTTACAGCTTCTTGGCTTTGTCAGTGTTGCTGCCTGGACCGCTGTTACCATTACGATTACCTTCTTAATTATTAAAGCAACCGTTGGATTAAGAGTTACGGAAGAAGAAGAAATTGTTGGTCTGGATCCTACTGAGCATGGTCTTGCATCTGCTTATTCCGGATTCAGCATCATGGATATTTCCAACACCATGACGATGGAAACAAATGCCAACACAAGTCTTGGCAGCGATTCCTACGAAGCAGCTTCACCTGCTGCAAAGAACGCTTCCGTAAAGGTTGTTACCGCTCCTGTTTCCCTTGATACAGGTATTCATAAGATTGTGATTATTGCAAAGCTTTCCAGATACGATTACTTAAAGAAAGCCATGAACGACTTAGGTGTTACCGGCATGACCGTTACACAGGTTATGGGTTGTGGTATCCAGAAGGGTGCCGGTGAAATGTACCGAGGCGTTGAAATGGATGCAACTTTACTTCCTAAGGTTAAGGTCGAGGTTGTTGTCAGCAAGATTCCTGTTGAGGATGTTATTGAAGCTGCCAAGAAGGCTCTGTACACCGGACATATCGGTGATGGAAAGATCTTCGTATACAACGTTGACAAGGTTGTAAAGATTCGTACCGGCGAAGAAGATTACGATGCACTTCAGGATGTTGAGTAATCTCTTTACATAGCTCCTATAAATGTTGTTGTGAAAAAGGCCGCTGACTCCGTCAAGGAGCAGCGGTCTTTTACTGTTTTAACCAGATACTTATTACCAGCATTAATGCCCTGCATATTTTTCCGTTTCCCTGATTCTGGCAAGGGCTCTTGCCATGGCAGCTCTGGTCATATGATATTCACGGATACTCTGCTTCTGACGCAGACGTTCGTTCGCACGTTCGAGAGCCTCTCTGGCACGTTTTTCATCAATCTCTTCCGGTCTTTCCATAGTTTCTGCCAGAAATACCACTCTGTTATTTGCCACCTGGCAATAGCCACGTCCTACCACAACACAGCTGAAGTCTTCTCCTTCCTGCTTGCGAAACCTGGCTTCTCCTTCTGTCACAGCAATCATCAGCTCCTCGTGATGCGCCATGACAGCTCTTTCCCCATCCGGTGCCGGAACAATCAGTGAGTTGCACATTCCTTCATAAAATACTCCATTACTGGAAATCATTTTCAGATAAAATTCTGACATTCCAAACTCCTTTCAGCCCAGCCGGAGATATGGACTCCGGCTGAATGAAACGCTGCATACAGCTTTGAACAGATTATGTCTGCCTACAGAGCACTTTCCATGCTCTTCGCCTTTTCTGCCACATCCTCAATGGTTCCAACATTAAAGAAAGCAGCCTCCGGATAGGCATCTGCCTCTCCGTTAATAATTGCCTGAAAGCCACGTATCGTATCCTTAAGCGGCACATATTTTCCCGGAATACCGGTAAAGTTTTCTGCCACATGAAAGGGCTGGGAAAGGAATCTCTGAATCTTTCTTGCACGGTTCACCGTGAGTTTATCCTCCTCAGACAGCTCCTCCATACCGAGAATTGCAATAATATCCTGCAGTTCCTTATATTTCTGCAGCATTTCCTGCACCTTTCTAGCTGTTTCATAATGCTCCTGTCCCACTATGTCTGCTTCCAGAATACGTGATGAGGATTCCAACGGATCAACCGCCGGATAAATTCCCTGTTCAACAATTTTTCTTGAAAGAACAGTGGTCGCATCCAGATGGGCAAATGTGGTAGCCGGTGCCGGGTCTGTCAGGTCGTCGGCCGGCACATAAACTGCCTGTACCGAAGTAACAGAGCCCTTTCTTGTCGACGCAATTCTTTCCTGTAATTCACCCATTTCCGTAGCCAGTGTGGGCTGATAACCAACAGCAGACGGCATACGTCCAAGCAACGCGGATACCTCACTGCCCGCCTGTACATAACGGAAAATATTATCAATAAACAAAAGCACATTCTGGTTCATTTCATCCCGGAAATATTCTGCCATTGTCAGACCTGTTTCTGCAACTCTCATACGGGCTCCGGGCGGCTCGTTCATCTGACCGAACACAAGCGCTGTCTTTTCAAGAACACCGGATGCCTTCATTTCGGTCCATAAATCATTTCCTTCCCTTGAACGCTCACCGACACCCGTAAAGATGGAATAACCTCCGTGTTCTGTCGCGATATTACGGATCAGCTCCTGGATCAGAACGGTCTTTCCTACACCGGCACCTCCAAACAGTCCGATTTTACCTCCCTTGGCATAGGGCGCCAGAAGATCAATTACCTTGATTCCTGTCTCCAGAATCTCTACCACAGGGCTCTGCTCTTCAAATGTCGGCGGTTTTCTGTGAATACACCACCTTTTACTGTCTGTAACCGGTTCTCCGCCATCAATGGCTTCTCCCAGAACATTAAATAATCTTCCCAGAGTCTTTTCTCCTACCGGAACCGTAATTCCGGCTCCCGTCGGTGTCACCTCCATATCCCTGCAAAGTCCCTCACTGGCAGAAAGCATAATACAGCGGATGATATTATTACCAAGCTGCTTTGCCACCTCCATGACGCATTGCTTTCCCTGGTTCTCTACAGTAAGCGCTTCTTTAATATGTGGAAGTGGTCCCTTTTCAAACATTACATCAACGACAGGACCCGATATCTGTATGATTTTTCCTTTTTCCATCACACATTCACCTCTTCTATTCTCCGCTGCAGCATTGCAGCCCGTTTCTTCTTGTTGTTACGTTTTTTGCGCTGTGCACGTGCTCCGCTTGACACCTCAGTAATTTCCTGCGTAATCTGTGCCTGTCTTGCACGATTATACAGAATATTCAAATCATGCAGCAGCTTATCTGCATTATCCGTAGCTGCCTCCATCGCAAGCATCCGGTCATTCTGTTCACTGCAGAAGGCCTCTACCAGAGCTCCATAAATAAAACCTGCCAGATAATTTGGCACGATCATATCTACAGCATCCCTGGCGGAAGGCTCCAGTTTAAATTCTTCCTGATATACATCGGCAGGCGGAGCCGGAAGCTGTTTTCCGGACAATGGCAGAAGCTGTTTATCCTCTGCCTGACACAGCATACTGTTTTCCATACGGGTATAAATAACATGCAGCTCTTCAATTTCGCCTGTCATATATTTTTCAATCAGAATATTGCAGATCCATCTGGCTCTGTCAAAGGTCGGATCCTGAACGGTATAGGTAAAATTCTCTGCAATCGGGATCTTCCGACCTGCAAAATATTGTCTTCCCAGTTCTCCTACCACAAACAGGCTCACCTGCTTTCCGGCGCAGTCCAGAAACTGCTGTGCCAGCTTCAGGACATTATGATTATAAGCCCCCGCCAGTCCCTTATCTCCGGTAATCACCAGCAGTCCTATCCTGGAAGCCTCTTTGGAAGTATCTTCGAAATACGGATGCTCCATTTCCGGAAGATGGCGCATGATACGCTCAATGGTAGACTGCAGCATATAAAAATATGGTTCCGTCTTTTCCAGATCCTTTTTTGCCTTTTTCAGTTTGGTAGATGAGATCATATACATTGCACCTGTAATCTTACGTGTGTCCTCGATGCTTCTGATCCTGCCCTGAATCTCTCTTAAACCCGCCATGTCAGTTCACCACCTGACTTTTATATTCCTTCACTGCTGAAATAATCCTTTGTACCAGATCATCACTCAGCGACTTCATCTGTTCAATTTCGTTTCCGATCTCCGGATGCTTTTCGTCCATGTAAGCCAGTAATTTTGCCTGAAAATCCTTAAGCCCCGATACCGGGATATCCAGAAACAGCTTATTAGTGGCACTGCACAGGGTAATAACCTGTTCATGCAGGGACATCGGATGCTCCAGAGGCTGTTTTAACAGCTCCATCAATCCTTTTCCATACTGGAGCTGCTGCATGGTAACCGCATCCAGATCCGAACTGAACTGCGTAAATACTTCCATTTCCCGGTACTGTGCAAGGTCAATACGGACACTTCCTGCTGCCTTTTTCATTGCCTTTGTCTGTGCTGCACCACCTACTCGTGATACCGAAAGTCCCACGTTAACAGCAGGGCGCATACCGGAGAAGAACAGATTGCTCTCCAGAAATATCTGTCCGTCTGTAATAGAAATGACATTGGTCGGGATATAAGCGGATACATCTCCTGCCTGTGTTTCAATAATTGGAAGTGCCGTGATGGAACCGCCGCCCAATGCATCACTCAGCTTACTGGAACGCTCAAGAAGTCTGGAATGCAGATAAAACACATCTCCGGGATATGCCTCACGGCCGGGGGAACGCTCCAGCAGAAGGGACAATGCACGATAAGCTACCGCATGCTTGGAGAGATCATCATATACGATCAGCACATCCTGCCCCCGATACATGAAGTACTCGGCAAGCGCCGTACCGGAATATGGTGCAATATACTGAAGCGGTGCCGGATCACTCGCCGTTGAAGATACAACGATGGTATAGTCCATTGCCCCATGCTTTTCCAGTGTATGCACCAGCTTGGAAACCGTAGAGGCCTTCTGTCCGATTGCTACATAAATACAGATAACCTTCTTTCCCTTCTGGTTCAGAATGGTATCTACTGCAATTGAGGTTTTACCAGTCTGACGGTCTCCAATAATCAGCTCTCTTTGCCCACGTCCGATCGGAAACATGGAGTCAATGGAAAGAATACCGGTTTCCAGAGGCGTATCCACTGACTTCCTGTCCACAATTCCGGGAGCCGGCTGCTCAATCGGACGATAATCCGAGGCACTGATTTCTCCCTTGCCGTCAATCGGTACTCCCAGCGCATTCACAACTCTTCCGATAAATTCATCACCTACCGGAATTCCCGCCATACGTCCGCTTCGAACCACCTTCGTGCCTTCTTCGATTTCTTCCTCATCATCAAACAAAATACAGCCGACCTCATCCTCACGGACATCCTGTACCATAGCCTTCTGCCCATTCTCAAAGATCACTATCTCGCCATACATGGCATGATCAATTCCATCCACATAAACGATTCCGTCGCCGATGCTGTTAACAATTCCCACTTCATTTCCGGATACCTCAATATTTTCAAGACTATCCTTCAGAATGCTGATGATACCCTTCTGCACCAGCAGAGAATCCTTTCCAGACAGCTCCATGGAATCAATCCTCTTTTTTAATAATGCTGCCCGGCCCTTCATACTCCAGTCATATTCTTCGCTTCCTGCCCGCAGGACAAATCCATTTCCCAGATCTGTATTCTGCTTCTTAGTCAGGTTTAAGACTCTTCCCGGATATTTTTCTTTCAGGAAACGGATTATTCCATCTGACTGCTTATCTGTCGGTTCGGTCACATATTCAAGTACACAGTTAAGAGGTTCCTTCTCTTCTGACCTTAATGCACCATATTCCCTTTTCAATGCTGCCAGCTCAGATACCTGATGATCCCTGGAAAGAAGTCCGAGAAGTCCCCTGATCTCCAGTGGAAAAAGCTTCCGGATCAGTTTTTCCCTGTTCTCCTGTGAAGCAGTGGGATCATCCAGTTGTTTTTGTATCTCCGGTACCATCTGCAGCAGATCCAGAGCTTCATCAAGCGACTTCTCCGTAATCTGCTCACTTATCATTTTTTCCAGATAAATATTAAGATTCTGCATGCTCACTCTCACCTGCTTTTATCAAAAATTTGTCATATAATTCACTGTTATTGTCTTTCTTCTGCATTCCTTCCGATGCGGCTTCAAAAAGCAGGGAGCGGATTTCCTTCTCGGCACGTTCTACCATCTTTGTTTGCTCCAGCTCTGCTGTCTTTCTGGAATCCTCCATGATCTCTCCGGCTTTCCGGTTTGCTTCATCAACGATCTGCTGGTAAGCTTCTCTGGCATCCTCCTGTGCTTTCTGCATCACCTTTGTTTTTTCATCCTGGATGCTGCTCTGTAAGGCCTCATACTTCTGCTTCTGTTCACCTGCCTGCACCTTTTCCTGCTCTGCCTCCCGGTAACGGTCTGCAATAGCCTCTTCTCTTTTGGAAATAATGTTATTCACCGGCTTAAAAAGGAATTTTTTGATCAACAGATACCATACCACCAGGTTGATAACGGTAAACAGCAGATTAATATCTAGTTTTAACATATGTTTTCATTCCTTTCCTATTCTGATCAGCTAAGCAGAATAATAATCAGAAGTCCGATAACAAAGCCATAAATTGCAGTTGCCTCTGCAAGTGCCGAACCCAATAGCAGCAGCTTGGTTATCTTGCCTTCTGCTTCAGGCTGTCTTGCAACTGCCTCTGTTGCCTTGGATGTAGCCAGTCCAATACCAATACCTGCACCAATACCTGTTAATACTGCAATACCTGCACCAATTGCGATAAGTGTTGTGCTCATAATTTTTCTCCTCTTTTCTTATCCTTTTTTGTCCTTTTTCTTTTACCTGATTACAGCTGTTTCCTGTTTATCGTTCCCCGCTGCCTTATTCCATTGCTTCTTTTATGAACAGACCTGTCAGGAACACAAAAACATAGGCCTGTATCAATCCATCAAAAATATCAAAATACATACTGAATACGACCGGTAAACCGACCGGCATAATGTACTCAATCAGTTCCATAATGACAAAAGCACCAAGTACATTACCAAACAATCGCATGCAAAGTGACAACGGTTTGATAAAGAGTTCAAGTACATTGATCGGTGCAACCAATGCAATTGGTTCTGCAAAGCCCTTAAGCCAGCGCTTTACACCTTTCTGATGAATTCCTGCGTACTCTATGAGAACGATACTCATAATAGCCAGGGCAGCTGTTACATTCAGATCCTTGGTCGGCGGTTTAAAGCCCAGAATTCCAATCAGGTTTGCAATACCAAGATACATAAGCACTGATGTCAGATATGCTGCATACCGCTTACCATCTGCTCCCAGAATACCTTCCGTGATTCCTTCCAGCGAGGTTACTGCCTGTTCCAAAAGCAGCTGCCTTTTTCCCGGATGTTCAACCTTCAGATTTCTGGTCAGAATCAGCGATAAGAGCAGGACAACGGCCATAATGATCCAGGTGACAACAACCGATTCATAGATCCCGATACCGCCGATCGTAAAAACGCTTTCACAGTTCAGCTCTTCCCTGAGTGCTTGTCCCAAGTTACCCATCTTCGCACTTCCTTTCCTTTTATTAATGTGTAATAACGGTTTCTGTCCCGTATCTCACCGCAAATATTATAATACAAAAATTTATAATTCCATAATTCACTTTTTTTGTATTATCCATAGATTTTTTGAATGGACTATATTATACTTAACGCAATAGATAAACCATACTTCAGAGGGGGAGTTTTTATGCAGAATCTGATGGAAATCAGCTTTGACTATTATAAGGTGTTTTATGAAGTAGCAAGAAGTCACAGTATTACTCTGGCTGCCAGTCATCTGTGTCTGACACAGCCAACCGTTACAAAATACATAAAGAATCTCGAAGCAGTTCTTAACTGCCAGCTGTTTCTCCGTTCACAAAAGGGGGTTTCCCTGACATCGGAGGGTCAGCGCCTTTATCGCCAGATCAGCCATCCCTGCCAGCAAATGGGACAGGCTCAGGAGGTTATCAGGGAATACGTAACGAACCAGGATGGCAGAATCACCATCAGTGCTACCGAGCTGACAATGCGCTATTTTCTGCTTCCCTTTATGGAGCGGTTCCAGCATTGCTTTCCCAATGTTAAGCTGCAGATCCACGCGCATTCCTTTCCAACTGCAATTACTTCGCTGCGTGAAGAAACCTCTGATTTTGCCCTGAGTATCACACCACTTGATAACTGTTATGATTTTGAGGTTACCCAGGTTTCCGATTTTCAGGATATTCTGATTGCCGGCAGCCGTTATTCCTATCTGGAGAACCGGATTCTTTCCATGGAAGAGATTCTGACCTATCCAATCATTTCCATGGAAACCGGAACTGCATCCCGCAGATTCTGGGATACTCTTTTTGAGGAGCAGGGGTATGAACTTACCCCCAATATTGAGCTGAACTCCAACGATCTGATCGCACCGGCCGCAGTCCACAATCTGGGAATCGGGCTCGTTCCTTTTAAGTTTGCCCGCTATTATTTAATTAATTACGGAATTATACAGCTGAACACAGATTTTTTCATTCCCAAAAGACAGATCTGCCTGATCCGGAATCCTCTGCACCCACTGACACCTCCGGTTCAGGCATTGATCCATATGCTGAAGGGATCCGATCTCGATCCCCTGCTTTCCTATTCCACAGATAGTGGCATCAATCTTTAAAGCTATACAGCCACTCCATAACGGAGTGGCTAAAGACACTATTTTTACAGTGCCTTAATCCGGCGTACGGCCTCCTTCGTACTCTCATGGCTGCCGAATGCGGTCAGGCGGAAGTATCCCTCTCCACTCGGTCCAAAGCCCGATCCCGGAGTACCAACCACATTGGCTCTTTCCAGCAGATAATCAAAGAATTCCCAGCTGGTCATGCCGTTCGTGGTCTTTAACCAGATGTAAGGAGCATTCACACCACCCGATACCGTAAAGCCTGCATCAGCCAGCTCTTCGCGGATATAAGCGGCATTCTTCATATAATAAGCGACCTGCTCCTTTAACTGTTGCTTTCCTTCCGGAGAATAAACCGCTTCTCCGGCACGCTGTACAATATAGGGAGCACCGTTGTATTTCGTTCCATGTCTTCTTGCCCATAAGCCATGCAGGGCAACACCCCCACAGGTCAATTCCTTCGGAATAACCGTATATCCCAGACGCACGCCGGTAAAGCCTGCATTCTTGGAGAAGGAATGCATCTCAATCGCACAGGTTCTCGCCCCTTCACATTCATAAATCGAATGTGGAATATCTTTTTCTGAAATATATGCTTCGTAAGCAGCATCATAAATGATGACGGAGCCGGTACGGTTTGCATAATCAACCCATTCCTGAAGCTGTGCTTTGGTAATCGTTGCACCCGTCGGATTGTTCGGGAAGCACAGGTAAATGAGGTCAGGTACCTCCCTCGGAAGCTCCGGTGCAAAGTTATTGGCTGCCACACAGGGCATGTAGATCACATTGCTCCAGGTTTCGGACTTTGGATCGTACTCTCCGGTTCTTCCTGCCATTACGTTGGTGTCAACATAAACCGGATATACCGGATCGCACACTGCAATCCTTGCATCCGCACTGAAAATCTCCTGAATATTACCACAGTCACATTTTGCTCCATCGGAAACAAATATTTCGTCTGCATAAATCTCGCAGCCGCGATCCTGATAATCGTTCTTCGCAATTGCATCCCTTAAAAATTCGTATCCGAGATCCGGTGCATAGCCATGGAAGGTTTCTGCATTCGCCATTTCATCCACAGCCTTATGCAGTGCCGTAATAATGGCCGGAGCTAACGGCTGGGTAACATCTCCAATCCCAAGACTGATGATATTGCTGTCCGGATGTGCTTCTGCATAAGCCTTACGCTTCTTTCCAATCGTGGAAAACAGATAGCTTCCGGGAAGCTTTAAATAGTTTTCATTCACACGTGTCATCGCTTTTACCTCTTTTATTTATTTTTGAGCAGCAGTACCATCTGCGCTGTTTCAAACAGATTCCTGCCACTTTGCATACTGGTTCTTAATAAATATTTGTGTGCTTCATCCTCAGATATATGATTACTCTTCATCAGAAGCTCCTTTGCCTGCTGGATCATTGCACGTTCCTCCGGACTTCGCTGCCGCGGCTGTTCCCGCCGTTTTCTCCTTCGTCTTGCTGCATCCTCCTCCATGAAATGAATGGTCTGGATCAGCTCCTGTACCTTGAGCGGCGTTTCCATATGTGTCACATCGGCAGAAGATGCCCCTGTCATAACACTGTTTGATGCAATGAGAAGCATCTGAAAGCCTGCCGGAAGATCCTCCTTGAGCTGCATATATGCCATATCCGGAAGACGGTATCCACAGATGACTACACCGCTCTCCAGCTGATCGGCCATGGCAAGGGTTCCGGCTCCCGATGTACAGATACTGACATTGCCCCATCCGTTTCGGACAAGAATATTCCTGATATTCTGAGCATCATTTATCCTGAGAAATGTAATGATAATATTACCCATCTCCGGATCTCCCCTCTAGAATTGGTTCAGATACTTCTTCGTCTCCCAGTCGGTAATCTGTTCACGGTATTCTGCCCATTCCTGCTTCTTCACTGCCAGATATTTCTTCGCAATATGCTCTCCCAAAATCTGCTGTATAAAAGCATCCTTTTCAAATTCCTCCATTGCTTCATCCAGCGAATCCGGCACAGCTTCAATATTCTTCGCTTCCTTCTCTTCCTCGCTCATGGCAAAAATATTGCAGTCTACGCTCTTCGGAGGTTCGATCTTTTCAATAATTCCCTGAAGTCCTGCTTCCAGACATACGGCAAGTGCCAGATAAGGGTTGGCTGCCGGGTCCGGACACCGGAGCTCAATACGGCTTCCCGCCCCCTGTGCAAACGGCACACGCACAGCCAGACTCCGGTTGCTTGCACTCCACGCAATATAAACCGGTGCTTCATATCCGGGCACCAGTCTTTTATAGGAATTTACAAGCGGATTGGTAATCAGGGTCATCCCCTTCATATGACGGATGATTCCACCCATAAAATAATAAGCTTCTTTACTTAATCCCAGTTCACCGGACGGGTCATTAAAGATGTTCTGTCCGTCACGATTCAGGGACATATTGATATGCATACCGGAGCCGTTAATGCCGAACTTCGGTTTGGGCATAAAGGTCGCATGCAGTCCATGACGCTTTGCAATCGTCTTGACCGCCATCTTAAAGGTCATCAGGTTATCCGCTGTTGAAATTGCTTCATCATATTTCAGATCAATTTCATGCTGGGCAGGAGCTGCCTCATGATGGGAGGCTTCCACACCAAGTCCCATATCCTCTAAGGTTAAAACCATGTCACGTCTTGCATTTTCACCGATTTCCTGCGGATCCAGATCAAAATAGCCTGCCTGCTCATAGGATTCTGTGCTCGGTCTTCCGTTTTCGTCTACATTAAATAAAAAGAATTCACACTCAGGTCCGACCTCGAACTCATAGCCAAGCTCTGCCGCATGGGCAACTGCCTTTTTCAGCACCTGTCTCGGATCTCCCTGAAACGGTGTTCCATCGCTCCTGTATACATCACAGATCAGTCTTGCAACGGTTCCCGGCTGCGGTCTCCAGGGCAGAATCGTAAAGGTATCAAGATCCGGATAAAGATACATATCCGATTCCTCGATTCTTGCAAACCCTTCAATGGAGGAGCCGTCAAACATACACTGGTTGTTCAGCGCCTTCTCCAACTGGCTTACGGTAATCGCCATGTTCTTCAGGCATCCGAACATATCGGTAAACTGCAGACGGATAAACTCCACATCCTCTTCTTCTACCATTCTTAAAATGTCTTCCTTCGTATAACCCTTCTTCATAAGCTGTGTCCTTTCTGTTTTCCTTGTAAAATTTCCCTGTAAAAAAGCGTAAAGGCATCCTCATATCCATCGATTTCTATCGTGCATATAAGAACGCCTTTGTTCTAAGTTATTATAAACAGTATATCGGTTTCTTGTCAATATGGGTGTTACAGTTCAGTCATGCAGAAATGATTGTGTAAAATGACCGTGGGAGCCTGCTCACTAAGGGCAGCTTATACAATCATTTCTATAGGGCGGACGCCCGACATGAAATAAGCTGCCGGAAAACACGTATATTTGTCAGCCAATCTGTACCATCCGGCAGCTTATGAATGGGCATGGCTGAACTGTTACGATATGAATTCCTTCACTCCAAAAATGATCCACTGGATCATTTTCTCATATGCATGGCAACTCATCTGCTTTCACCCGTCTGACACAGGCCTCATACTCCGGTCCTGCCTGCTCCTTCTTAAGTCCTGGAGAAAGCATCGCTGCATCATAAAGAAGCTCCAGCGTTTCTTTCTGCTCTTTCGTTGGATGGGACGGTTCTACCACCCTTGTTTCCCAAACGAGCATACATCCCGTATACTCCACCATAAAAAACAACGGCTCCATATTTTTCTCCATCTTCTTATTTAAAGAGATCTTGTCCTCTCCCGCAATCTGTGCCAGCTTCTCAATGTGGGACGGTACAGGCGCATCCACACTCCCATCCGGCAGAATCACGCACTCAAACGGATTTTCATCCTCCCGGTGCTCTCTGATGTATTCCATAACCCTCATAAGTTTATTCCTTTCCAAATTTCTTTCCCCAATGAAATAATCCCATAATGTTCTGTTCTTATTAAGATTTGTCACCTTACTCTCACATCTATATTATCATATCATATACAATCTTTGTGCAACTTTTTCATGAAGAGTATTTTATTTCAAAATAAAAACCAGATATCTGTATTCCTGACAAATATCTGGCTCTTTTCTTTTAATCAGATCTTATCTTTTATCATGGATCCCTTTATTGGTAGATATGTACATCCACCACATCATCCAGTGAAACTTCTTCGAAGAAAATGAATCTGCCGCCCCGGGTATCACCATTTTCATCCTGCAGCTCTTCTCCAAGCACATAGCCATCGCCCAGGTACGGAAGCTCCTTCATCTCCTGACTTCGTGCCTGCCGGCTTCTGGTAAACGGCAGAATTACAATTTCATCCTCACTTCCATCTGCAAGCTCTGCCGTAAACTGATAAGCCTCCGACATCACCATCCAGTTGTCCACACTCTGAATCCATACCCCATAAGGAGTCAGAATCACTTCGGCCTGATTGCCGCTATCTGTAGCTGCCGTGAATTCTTTCTGTTCCATCGCCGTTATCTGTCCTTCCTCAAAGGTGTATTCCGCACCCTCTCCATCGAGAAGGCAGGACAGCTTCCATACTTCATCCACACTATTAAAAAAGGCTGTTTCTGTCACAGTTACTTTCTGTGCATCCTTTTCCATAACCGTATTGCTTCCCCGGAAAATTTTCTCAATCACAGCCTGGTCACCATATGCTTCAAAGGTTCTCCGCATCAGTCCGATATTTTCATCCGCTTCTACGCTAAGGAGCCGTACCGCCACATCCTGAATCATCACGGCATCGTCCGGAATCTCCGTAGTCTCTGAATTTGCTGATGTTTCTGAATCTTCACCTGCCTTTGCGGTGCCTTCTTCTTCCTGTCCGGTCGTTTCTTCTTTACCCATGGCAGACGGATCCTCCAGATCCTCCTGTGTCTGTTCCTCCTGCACCTGTACCGCTGTCTCCGTACCTGGCAGATCTGCTTCTGCCTTACCACAGGCACTCAACAGCATAAGAAGAGATACCGCGATCATAAGTCTCTTTACACGTTTTACCATGATTATTCCTCCTCTTGAGTTTGATATTTTCATTCTATCATAAAATATAGCTTCATGGGTTTTTATTTACCTTTTCTCTATTCTTTTCTCTATTCATACCCAACGCTTTCCACGACATTGGGTATATAACACATTTCTCTTCTCATACATCCAGTCTTTTTCAATCAATTGGGTTTTTTTAGCAGCAACTGCAATTCATATGCCCCTAAAAAGTAATAAGACCGGATATCTGCACGCAACAGATATCCGGTCTCATCATTACTTTTTATGCTGAAAGCTTCTCCTGCTTTTCCTGTTATCTTATTACCCAATCAATCCGCTTTCCTTCAGCAGGATCTCAAGATCCGTTCCTTTTACCTTCTTAAGCACGATACGGAGGAGCTCCTTTTCCTTAAGGGAAAGCTTCATTTCGGTGATCGGCTTCTTGTCGATTGCATAGTAGCAGGCGCGAAGGAGCTCACGGACATCATACTTGCTGCCCCAGACTTCCGGCACACCACGGTCTACATTCAGCAGGGTGTAAACCGCTTCCATACCGGTACGCATGGAGTACTCGGTTGTGAAAATGGTATCACGCGGCGTCTCTGCGAACTGTCCAAGGAATGCGAAGTTTACTGCACCTTCCGGTACAACCAGCGGACGGTCGGACCATTTTCTGGGCTGGAAGAATGCATTGATATACGGCATGAAGCAGGTCGTTGTATTACATGCATTCCTGGCAAGCTCTTCAATCCGGTCGGTCGGAACACCGATATGATACAGCCATTCCTGACAAACCTCTTCACCGGTACAGTCACGCATTGCTTTCTGTACATAATTACCGGGCTTATTGGTATTGAGGGAATATAACCATACCAGCACCATGTTCTTATCCTGGGACTTGAACTGCGGCTGACGGTTAATGGTCCATGACAGATACCAGTTTTCTGTACTGTCCTTTACGGTTACGATACCACCGGTCGTAACCTTACCGGTTCTTGGATCACGCTTGCAGACATTCATAATGTGCTGAATAATCTCTTCATTGGAGGTGGCTACCGTAGCGCTCATCCAGTTGGTTGCATCCACATCGCTGCAGAATGCATCCGGATTACCATATTCACCATGCTCTGCCTGAGCTGCAATGTTTTTCCACATATCCCAGGACTCTCCGGCACCATTCTTTACCTGACTCAAATCCGGTGTATGCGTCTGATCGCCATAGCAGGAGGTATCGGTGCAGCAGCCATTGGTAATAAATACCAGATCATCCTCAATGAGGTCAATGGTCAGTTCCTGTCCATCCTTTACATAAACGATCTGCTTTGCAACCCTCTTATCACCAGCCTTATCGATAATGACGTTCTTCACATCCATGCCATATTCAATCTTGACACCATGTGCCTCCAGATATTTAACCAAGGGAAGAATCATGCTCTCGTACTGGTTATATTTGGTAAAACGGAGTGCACTGAAATCCGGAAGTCCGTCAATATGATGAACATAACGGCAAAGATAACGCTTCATTTCCAAAGCACTGGACCAACGCTGGAATGCGAACATCGTCTGCCAGTAAAGCCAGAAGTTTGTCTCCCAGAAGGAATCCGGCAGCACATCAGAAATCTTCTTTCCTTCCAGATCCTTCTCCGGTGTAATAAACAGCTGGGAAAGTGCCATTGCGGATTCCTTATCCAGCTTAAACTGCTTATCGGTGTGGGCATCCTCACCACGGTTTACGGATGCTCTGCAAAGGGAATAGTTCGGATCATGCTTGTTTAACCAGTAATATTCATCCAATACGGATACGCCCTCGGTTTCAATGGAAGGAACATCACGGAAAACATCCCACATAACCTCGAAATGGTTATCCATCTCACGTCCGCCTCTCATGTAAAAGCCCTTGGTGATATCCTTGCGACCGTCACAGCTTCCGCCTGCCAGCTCCAGCTTTTCCAATAAATGAATGTGTTCTCCCTTCATCTGACCATCACGTACCAGATAAAATGCTGCGGTCAGTCCTGCAAGGCCTGTTCCTATAATATATGCGGATTTGTTGTCAACGCCCTGCGGCTTCTCCGGATGTGCAAAAGCTTCATAAGTACCTGCTGAATAATACATAATCAATTACCTCCTTGAATAAATGGTTGTCTGCTTATCTCTTAAGCCTGTTCCTATAGGTTTCTGATTTACAGTGAAATTGTTTTCTTTCCTGTATCTCTTTGTTATGAGCCTATTATAAGTCTGCCCCGAATCCTTTACTATAAACAGAAAAAGACTCCTGATAAAACTTTTATCAGAAGCCTTCATATTGTATAAAATTTTATCAAATCAACCGTTTTGATGTATTCCGCAAAGAGCCTCATATTCTCATATTATCATACGCTCATACTCTCATGCGCTCAATGGCATTGGTTACGGCATCCTTCAATACCAACGCCAGCTTGTCCACGATAATCTCAGGCTGCTCTTTCATATCATCCCTTATCCAGTCGAGCATCATTCCAATAAAGCAGTAGGAAAAGATCCGTGCAATAAATTCCTTATCCTCACTGCGCACCTGCACTCCCCTGGACTTTTCTTCAATGACACCCATCAGCAGCTCATCCGTAAGCGGCGTCAGATACTTCTCCACCTGCGCCCGGTCTACGCAGTGATACACATTCATGATAAAAGGCTTATTTTCCCTCACTGCATAAAAGATCTGCAGCAGTCCCTCCTGCCAGGTGTCATAGGTCTTCTTTTCCTTCAGGGCCTTCTGGGCATCCTCAAGGCATGACCATTCCACCAGATCATAAATATCCTTGAAATGATAGTAAAACGTCATGCGGTTGATTCCGCAGTCCTCCGCAATATCATTAATCGTAATTTTATTTAACGGCTTTTTCAGCAGCAGATTCTTTAAGGACTGCTCCAATGCTCTCTTGGTTACTTCTGACATCTATGTCACCTTTCTTATTAATCAATCAGATCATTCTGGAAGCGTGATAAGTGTTCATACGGTAAAATCAGCCGGCCGCGGAATAAGCCACACCCGTCATTCATAAGGGTATTGCTTACGGCTGCAAACATGTTGACATCCACGTCAGCTAAATTCAGCCTCTGCAAAAGCATTCCCCGCTCATATGCTTCATCAAAGTAAATGCATTCTCCCTCCGGGATTGCATCTCTCCTGGCACGGGACTCCTCCTGACGCTTTTCATATGCCTGATGATTGGCAGAACCAATCTCTGCAATATCATCCATTTCCTTCGTCCGGAGCTGCATTTCCATGTAACACCTTGCGCTGTTATCGTAAAAGGTAATATGAAGGGAACGGTAATTACCCGGATTTTCTCCCTCAATATAATCCCTGTAATAGGGACGTACTTCATCGGATAACAATGGGGAACGGCTCTCCTTGACTCCTCCGGTCGGTTCCACGGTAAATCCCCTCTCCTCCAGAAAATTCGGAAGTACATTCGCAATTTCATACAGATGCCGGATTTCTTCCGGTTCACGCTCCGAAGAATTCTTTAAATGACACCGGGGCATCGATACCACGATCCGGTATGCGATCAGATCCCGGAAGCAGTTCAGCTTTTCTTTTAATTCCGGCACCGAAGGATATTCATGATACTTCGTATAGTAATCATAAATATATTCCACCACATAGCCGTTAAACTTCTCTTCGGCACGGATGAGCGATTTGATTCTTCCTTTAAAGGTAAAGGAAAGATACGGATACTCTCTCGCCATATATTTATAGAATTCCCGGATCTTCTGGGACTGCGCTGTCAGGAAGTCATTATGCTCTAACAGTTCCATGATCTGAATCAGGAAATTACAATGCGCCAGATCAATTTCGTTGTGCGTCTCCTTTGCTTCCTTCCGTAAATCCTGCATATATTTCTGCAAAATACGCAGTACGGTATCTCCGGAATACAGATAATCATTCAGTGTAACCATAGGTCATTTCACCTGCTTTCGTTTCTTCCAAGTCATCCACTGCCATTTGTTTCTTCAGGTCATCCTCTGTCATTTGTTTCTTTCAGGCCATCCTCTGTCATTTTACTGCCGGCCTCCGCTACACTTCACGGCATTCCAGCTCCACCACACAGCAGACCTCATCTTCCCTGTTTTTCAGTACCACAACATAGGCGCCTGTTTCTGTACGCGACACATAAGGAGTCAGCACCTCATGGAGTCTCACCTGCTTCTTATATTCCACACGCAGCTGACGGATCTTAAGTCCCTTGGGGACACAATCCATGGCAATCCGTACATACTGGCCGTTGTTTACATGATGGTTCACATCCAGATGATGCGGCAGAATGAGGATCTCTTCTCCCTTTACCGCTCCATCCGGAATCGTAATTTTTCTTGGAGCATAATCCATCTGGATCTTCTCACCAAGCACATATTTTTCAAGCATCTCCTCAGTCGGTCTCATAGGATGCGCTGTCTCAATATCAATCAGACTGAACAGCGAATTCGCATAAGCAATCCGGTTGCCGGCTTCATCGTCCATCACAAAATTACGGAAGCCCATAAAGCTGCGGAACTCATATGGCTGTGTTCCAACCGTCACGGTCTCTCCAAGCAATGGATACCGCTCTGCCACAATCTGCCAGCTGCTAAGCACCCACACCATATTCCGCTCCTTTAAATACTCGATTCCGATTCCAAGATCCTCAGACTGAAACGTGGAACAATCCTGAAAATAGTCCAATAATGCCTCCGGCTTTAAATGTCCGGACTCATCCAATTCACTATAACGAATTCTGGTCTGATACTGATACATGGTCTTCCTCGTCTTTCTGCTTCTGCACGGGATCTGCGAAATATGGTTCTTCAGAACAGTTACATCTTATCACAAACAAAACCGGGAGACAAGTTTACACTGCTTCCCGATTTTTAAATTATGCTGCTTCTCTGTTTTCAAATTTTTCAAATAAATTTTGCATTTTGATCCCTCTCATTTTCTCCCTTTTTTATGATTTTCTGTGCAATGTGCCGAAAATACAATTTAACCATTGACGCTTTGACGGTTATTTCCTATAATGCAGACAAAGCATACAGTTTCTATGAATCAGGTATTAAGGATTGCATTTTCATCCTTTCTTACATGCATCTGCCCGTCGGACAGAAGGCATCCCTCTTAATTTTCAGAAAGTCTATGCTTTACCATTTCACTTTATTTCACAATAGCAGGCAGGGACTTTTCAGAATGTTAATGGATGTTCAGATATTCGATTGACGGATGGCTTTCGGGTTTTCAGAAGGTTTCTGCACGCAGAGGAGGAACCGAATGAACAACACGTATGTTAAACAGAAACTGGATGAACTACATCTGATTGACGATTTTCTATTCTTTCAAATGATGAATCATCCAAAGTATGGACCGAAATTCAGCAGACTGCTGCTGAGACTGATTCTTGGCAGGGATGTCGGTAAACTGCACGTGATTCCGCAGAAGGAATACTATGGAGAGGATACCGATCTGCATGGTGCACGGCTGGATGTTTATCTGGAGGAGGAAGAACCGGACTTCTTACTGGATTTTGAGGATGAAGGTGTTCCCAGTGTTTATGACCTTGAGCCCGAGAAGAAAAAGGATCTGGAATCAAAAGACAACCTGCCGAAGCGGGTACGGTTTTATCATGCCGTAATTGATTCCCACAGTCTGAAATCCGGCAAGAGCTATGGAAATCTCAAAAATGTGCTGATCATCATGATTACCGATTATGATCCCTTCGGATTAAACCGGATGATCTATACGGTGAGAACCGGCTGTGTGGAAGAACCGGATATGAACTATAAGGATGGTGCACAGACGATCTTCCTTTATACGAAAGGAACCGAAGGCAATCCGCCGGAAAGACTCCGGAAGCTGCTACAGTACATCGATGGAAGCCGCTCAGAAGAAGATCTCGAACCGGAGGAGACAGAAGCCTTAGAAATCGCGCAGATGGTTAACCAAATCAAAAAAGATGCGGAAGTGACGGTGAAGTATATGAAACAATGGGAAAAGTTACAGAAGGTTTATCATGATGGACAACGGGAACGCAGCATTGAAGATATTATGGAATTGTTAGAGGATTATGGAGTTATCCCGGAAGAACTTCACAAAAAGATCCTAAGTGAGCAGGATCCGGATACCTTAAAGAAATGGCATAAGCTTGCTGCGAAGGTTTCGAGTATGGATGAATTTGCTGCAAAAATGTAATGAGATGGCAAATAAAGAATAGACAGAATGGGAAAAGACGGTCAGGTATTTTTGCCTGACCGCCTTTACTTACAACTCAATTATGCAATTTTACTCATACAGTTCTGTTCATTAAGATTACTGTAATAAGGAAAGTACACCCTGGTTGGACTGATTAGCCTGTGCCAGCATAGCCTGACCTGCCTGAGACAGGATATTGTTGTTGGAGTACTTAACCATCTCTGTAGCCATATCGGTATCACGGATCTGGCTTTCTGCACTTGTGGTGTTCTCAACTACGTTATCGAGGTTGCTGATGGTGTGCTCAAGTCTGTTCTGCGCAGCACCAAGAGCGGAACGCTGGGTGGATACCTTCTGAATAGCTTCCTTGATAGTCTCAATAGAACCAAGAGCATTTGTATCATCAGTACCGTCTACTTTAAGACCGTTTACTCCCAATCCCTTTGCAGACATAGCATCCAAATTTACACTAATCTGATTGTTAGCTGTCGCATCTGCACCTACATGAAGAGTTAAGGTCAGTGCACCTACCAAATCGTCTTTAGCAACTACATCATCCTTATTTAATGTTACTTCATTACCTGCTGCATCATATACTTTCTTAGCATCAGTACGAGTTGTTGTTGCTATATTTGCATCAGCCGTAGTTCCAGTAGAAGTGAAGTATGAACCCAGTGCATTTTCAGGAATTCCATTTCCGTCTTTGTCATAATATTTCATAGCATCACCTGTAAACTTGGCAGCGGTGAGTGTATTTGCAGTTACAGTGCTACTATTAACTTTATCTGCTGTTGCAGTTAACTTTCCAAGGGTAACATTATTCTCCTTGTCAGTTACAGTTCCATCATCTGCAATAGACCATCTGCTAGATGTAACAGATAATTTAGTCTTATCTACATTATTATCTCCATCTTCGTCGACACCTTCAACTTTAACACCCGTACTCTTAAGGTAATTGATAAAATCGTTTTGGGATTTCTTTTCAATAGCAGAAGCAGGCGCATTAAAGTTTGTAGCTACTGTTGCTCCTGTTGTATTATCCTTAGCAAAAGTAGCCTCTGCTTTATTGGTAGTGGTGTCTTCCTTATAGGAGTATGTATACTTTGTAGCAGCTGCTTTATCACCCTTCAACAGATAAGTCTCATTGAACTTGGTAGTCTCTGCTACACGGTCGATTTCAGTGGTCAACTGGTCAATTTCGTTCTGGATGTAGCTTCTGTCATCTTCAGACTGTGTTCCGTTAGCTGCCTTAACTGCTAACTCATTCATTCTCTGTAGCATATCCTGAACTTCGTTCAAAGCACCTTCAGCGGTCTGTACTGCACTGATACCATCCTGTGCATTTAAGGAAGCCTGTGTTAAGCCTCTGATCTGCTTACGCATCTTCTCACTGATGGAAAGACCTGCTGCATCATCTGCTGCACGATTGATCTTATATCCGGAAGATAACTTCTCGGTGGACTTAGCCTGTGTCTTTGTGGTTACGCCTAACATTCTGTTAGAGTTCATTGCTGTTAAATTGTGTTGTACTACCATAATATTACCTCCTTGTAATACTGGCACAAATCCGTTTGTGTCAGTTGATTTGTAAATAGTTTCTTTTTGTTGCTTTATAGTAACCGGAAACCCGAACTTCAAAGACGGGCCCTGACTTGTGATATTCAAAGCTTCCGGCTATTACCAATGTTATTGATCCAGATTGCCGTGAGCAATTACGACGTTAGACTTTTTCTTCTTTAAATACCTGGGATCCGTTTCGGGTTCTGCATAGTATTTAGGAAGAGCTGCCTTTTCTTCCGGATCGGTGATCTGCTTCTCTAACATGGAGCTTCGTACAATGTTGACATCCTTTGGAGCATCCACCATGATTCGCAGATGATTCTTCGTTCCTCCGAGGAATACGACCTTGATGTTGTCACCAATCATCAGATATTCTTCCGTACTTACCGTTAGTCTTAACATAGAAACCTCCTGTCTCCTTCGAGCCTCCTGGCTGTTGTTATTCCTAATGCAACACTTTGTAATAAAGTGTTGCATTCCTGAACCATGCAAAAAGAGAACTTCAAAAAGCCGATGGGAGCTGGCTCACATGAGGCTGATTGAAGTTCTCTTTTTATAGGGCGAAGCCCTCAATGAAATAAGCTGCCGGCCAAATATCAACCGTATAGGTATGAAGTGGCAAACGGCAGCTTATGAATTGCCATGGTTCAGGAATTGTGCAGCACTACAAGAAACCACTAACAATGATTTCGGAATTTCATTGCTTGCAGCTTCCTATTTTGGACTTTTCCTGGCTTAATTATCCATTTATATCCAAAAATCCAGCTGCCTTCAGGAGTTCACTGCCTGACAGCTTCCTGTTTTGGACTTTTCCCAACTTGATTGTCCATTTATGTCCAAAAATCCAGCTGCTTTCAGGAGTTCACTGCCTGACAGCTTCCTATTTTGGACTTTTCCTGGCTTAATTATCCATTTATGTCCAAAAATCCAGCTGCCTTCAGGAGTTCACTGCCTGGCAACTTCCTGTTTTGGACTTTTCCTGACTTGATTTGTCCATTTATGTCCAAAAATCCAGCTGCTTTCAGGAGTCCACTGCCTGATCGCTTCCTATTTTGGACTTTTCCAGGCTTAATGTCCATTTATGTCCAATAAGCCGGCGTATAATGTACGGAGAAAACAGGAGAAGGGAGTTCATATGAGTAAAACACAGCCTATCAGGTCAACAACACAATTGAATCAGTTTAAAAAGTATTATCAGGAAATTATTCCGGAGAAACGTAATTATGCGCTGATTATTCTGGGATTGAATACGGCACTGCGTATTTCAGATATTCTGCAGCTACGGGTATCCGATGTCTGGGATTTGCAAAAGCAAAGCTTCAAGAGGCATCTTGAAGTAATGGAAAGCAAGACCGGCAAACAGACATCCATCTACATAAATAAAGAGGTAAGGCAGGCTTTACTCCAGTGCCTGCTGAATCAAAGAGCTGCAGACGAGTTTATTTTTGCAAGCTATAAATATAAAAATATGCCATTGAGCCGGTACCAGGCGTACCGGATTGTAAAGCAGGCTGCCGTTTATGCAGGGATGCCGGAGCATATCAGCTGTCACTCCCTGCGGAAGACATTTGGTTATCATGCATGGAAGCAAAGTGTACCTCCGGCAATGCTGATGGATATTTACAATCATTCCTCCTACCAGATCACCAGACGGTATCTTGGAATTGATCAGGATGATAAGGATCAAGTATTTGAAAAAATCAGGCTATAGCAGGAAGAATTTACCGTTAACAGTTCAGCCATGCAGAAATGATTGTGCAAGATGACCGTGGGAGCTTGCTCACTAAGGGCAGCTTATACAATCATTTCTATAGGGCTGACGCCCGACATGAAATAAGTTGCCGGAAAGCACGTATATTTGTTAGCCAATATGTATAATCCGGCAACTTATGAATGGCCATGGCTGAATTGTTACATTTGCCGAAGCAACTTCAGCTTTTGGGATAGAATTCACGGAATTTACTTTGGCAATTGAGTGTGGCGAAAAACAATTAAAAAAGTTTATTTAAAAAATTTTATTTCATGGGTTAAGTAATTTCTGAGTATGTCGATAATATAAGTGTACAGAAAAATGCAACACTTTATTACAAAATGTTGTATTTTTCTTATAATTACACCTGCGTCCAACAGTATATTTAATATTTTAATGTCATAATGTCTTAATGACTTAATGCTTCAAATTCTCTATCTTTACAATCATGCCAAGTCCATATGGATTCTTTCCTATTAATGCTTCCTGTATTATATATTCTGTATTAGGCTTCCTATATTATGTTCTCTGTATTATCTTTTCTGTATTATCTTTTCTGTATTATCTCTTCTGTATTATCTTTTCTGTATTATCTCTTCTGTATTATCTCTTCCATTTATTTCCCTACTATTGAGCCGCACGTATAATACTTTATAGGTATTGTATTAATGTCATTATATGTATTTCACATTATAGGTCACATATGTTAAAGTAAAATCATCAAAAGGAAGTCAGGCCGGACCTCTTAAAAGGCTTTTCCGCCAAACAGGAAAAGTACCTGGGTAAGTTGTAACAGAATTGTTTACAGAAAGGTTAAGGTGACTGTTATGAAGAAAATTTTAGATAGAATCAATGAGTTTTGCAGAGAATATTACATGAGCTTTGCAGAAAGAATTTAGTTTCGTTTTCTAAATTATGCGAATTCATATTTACTTAATATAAGGGCTGCAGCATGAATGATCCCATGTTGCAGCCCTTCTCCCATTCTTATTTCATTCCTGAACAGCTTTAGATTTTCCTGTCATTCCATCCGTTCCTTTTACCGTAAAGGCAGGACAACAAATTTCTGATCCTCTGTGCCGTTCTCCAATCCCTGTGACAGCCAGTCCTGAATCTCCTTATTGTAGTCACCTGCGGAAAGCATTTCCTCAGCAAATGTTCTACGGATACATAAATATTCGGATCCATAATAGGTTTTCATTACGCTCTCTTTACTGTCCTGTGGGGTTATGGTTCCATCTACTACATCCGGACGGTACCAGGAAGACCGGTAGTCAATATCATTAAAGATAATTACGGATTTCTGTGGAATCTCTGCGTAAGCCTGTTCCCATTGTTCGGTAACTGCCTCATAATACGGCTGCTGAACTGTCAATTCCCCTCTGTCAAAGACAGACCATATCGACAGAATCACACAGACCGTCACTGTCCCTCCAAGAACATAAGCCTTCCCACCATTCTTTATATCGGGCAGGATTAGTCCAATCACTCCGATGCACAACAAAAAAGTTGCCGGTTCAAAAAATCGGAAATAAAAGGTGTCCATGGACGATACATAACGAATGGCAATGAACACCATATAATAGGTTACTGCCATGGTAATCATTACCGACTGCAATGAAAAATGCCTGCACCTCTTCATAATCAGAATCATCAGCAGAATGACGATGAAAAGAACCGCAAAGACCTTAATTCTATATGGGAAATTCTCCATATACTCCGGTATCTGTAATGAAAATATATTAAAGAATTCTGTCAGCAGGCTTTGGATCAGATCATCTGTCAGTGTTTGGAAATCATCCCACCACATTGTTCTGCTTACTCCGGAGGCCATTCCATTCATGATCTTATTCATCATGAGATATCCCATGCTCAATATTCCGGAAACAGCTGATGTTATTCCAAGACAGACTGCCTTGTGAAAATCGGTTTTTTCCCTCTTCTTATAATATTTCCATAATAATGCACAAATGTATACCCCGGTAACAATCCATACATAAATTCCGAAATATCTGGTCAGGAAGCTGCATATCCCCATAATGCCCAGCAGAACATACCACTTCACCCCGGGATGGTCCTCCTTCAGAATCCGTGCAAGCACAAGACCGAAGCCAGACAAAAAAAGAATAAAGGGAACTTCACTCCACGTATAATAGCACAGATCAAGAAAGCCGATATTTGTAAGACACAGTGCATAAATCCAAGCATCCTTTCGAAAACACACACGCATCAGAATAAGCAGAAGGCCCACAATCAGCATGGCCAGTATTTTGGAAGCCAGATACGCATTTACCTTCGTGACAAGCATGATCGCCGCAATACATGCCGGATAAAGAACCGGCCAGTTGGCAAACCAGGAACGATATCCGGCAAGCCCGTCATATTGAAAGCCATTGCCCTGCACGAGGTTTTCCGCTTCTTCCAGATAGCCTGTGGAATCAGCGGATATGTAAATTCCATTCAGATATGCTTTTGAATAGATCAATATACAGACCATTCCGAATACCAGAATCAGGAAAACATCACTTCCGTATTTTCCAATCCATTCCCTGAGCGGAATTCTTCGGACAAATCCAAGCAACCGTTCCTTTCCAATCCATATCAGCAATAAATATACAATCAACAGCAGAATACTCGCAGGAATGGAATAGTAGAAAATGTCTCCGTAAGTTACCCGCACGGGTTCCACCTTCTCTATTCCGACAGAGATTCCACAGGAAAGAGCCTCTCCATTCTCCCATACCGTTTCTTCAAAAGGAAGCTTTTCTCCCCAGCCATCCGGCACCTGCATGAAATAGGGATCACTTGCATCCGCCTCGATGACAATCCGGTACTCCTCTCCTTCCTGAAACGAAAGCTCCGCCGGAAAAACCGTCCACTTACCCGGCTCAATTTCATTTACGGCAAGCGAATCATTAAATATAAGCTCTTTCTCGGAATTCCAGATTTTCATACGGAAAATTCCCTGACTTTCCGAAGAAACATTAACCAGAAGAAGATCAAAGCCACTGACGGAAAAATCCTCTTTAACCTTCCAGGTAATCTCCCTTTCCTCTCCCGCCGGGCATTCCACATAGACAGGATCCGGATTAATTGTCGGAAGAATCTGCGTTGTGGCGACACTATTCTGTGCGGTATGGGTAAGTACAAACATGACCGCCGCAAAAACGAGCAATCCCGGTATACTTCCTATCAGCTTTTTTATCCAATTTCCTTTATTCATGACTAATCTTCTCCGAAAGTTTCATTGCCAGACCGACTACCACATCGGAATTATAGTGGCAATGCTCTCCCCATCTTCCAAGACCATAAACTTGTCTTTCGGAAGTAAAGTCGAGCAGCCGCTTCATAATCTGAGGCTTGTTGATGGTATTTAACGGGTATGCATACTCGTTCATATATGTAAATACTGCCTGCTCCTGATACATGGGAACCCGTTCTTTCCTTGTTTCCAGCCAGTATCCCCTGCTTCCCTGACAGAAATTATGCCGGACAAGAATACGATGAAAGGGTTTTTGCTCATCCGGAATATAGAGCCACTGTGCATCCGTCTGCAGATATCCACTGATATATCTGGTTTCAATCGAGCTATGCTTCAGCATTTTTACCCCGTTTTGTAAATCCTCCGGTAATCCGCCAATATGCCGGAAACTGCTCCACGGAATTGTTGTTACGATCTTTTCCGCTTCGCAATACTCTCCATCCGCCATTCTGATTCTGCTGTGATTAAGATCAAGCTCAATGACATCCGTTCCATACTTTACATGACCTTCAATTTCTTGTGCCATACGAAGCCACAGCTCTCCATAACCATACTTTTTCGGATAATAAAAGGAGGCATGTCCCGGCTGCTGCCCGTAAGCCTTATGAGTAAGACAGGAACGCAGCGTATCCTCAAAGCTTACATCAGGCAGCTTATCAAGCCAGTATATTCCAAGCTCATCCAGTTCATCCGCAAACATCTTACGATTGTAGGGGAGCATATACATCCCGGCTATCTGATCTCCCAGTTTCCATGTGATCCAGTCACGAAACTTTTCCGGCTTCGGCTTGTCACTATTGCATCCGGCTCTGGCAATCGAAGAAAGCACCTGAACCTGAACCTCCGGTTCCATCTGCCATATATTCGCCTCCAGCGGATGACTGATTTCTCTTTCTCCTATTACAATCCGGCTGTCACGGTCAAACCTCTCCCATTCTTCCTCCGGCATAAAACGGAACAGATATTCGTTCACTTTTGGCCGTCTGACATCGAGAAAATGACCTCCGCCAATATCAAAAGGACTTCCATCCACCTGACAGGATCTGCAAAGTCCTCCTGCTTCTGTTTCCTTTTCCACTACCAGAAAAGAATCTTCACCTGACTGTTTTAATCTGTTTGCAAAGGTCAATCCCGCAGGTCCCGCTCCCAGAATCAAATACTTTACTTTTTCCATATATTTCTTTCATTCTTCTTTAGTTTAAATAATATTTTCAGAGCCTCCACAACAGAGCTTCCCTTCAGGCTGGATGCTGTTCCCACATAATGAATGGGAACTTCAACAGTCCTGCAGTTTCTGCAATAATATCTCATTTCTGTCTGATACATATGTCCGGTAGAAAGGAATTTTTCAAAATTCATCTTTTCCAGAATCTCCCTTTGAAAAGCCTCAAATCCACTGGTCATATCCTTAAGCCGCGTTCCCAGTACCAGATTGGAAAGCAGCGTTCCACCTCCGCTTAAAATTCTCCGGTACAGAGGCTGTTCCCTCATGGAACCGCCTTTCATAAAACGTGATCCCCAGACACATTCATACCCTTCCTCCAGCTTTTCCAGAAATTGCGGAATTTCAGAGGGTAAGTGGCTTAAGCCCCCATCCATTTCAAGTATCTGTTCCGCGCCATCTGCAAGAGCTCTCCGGAAGCCTTCCAGATAACAACTGATCACACCGGTTGATTCTTTGTAATAGATACATTTTACCTTATCGCTGTGCTTCTCCCTCTCACGTATAATCGCTTCCGTACGATCCTTGGAATAATCGTCAACAACAGGATATACGTATAAACGGTCATAGGGCAGCTCCAGAATTTCATCCAGAATCTGCCCCATCGTACTTTCTTCATTCGCAACAGGCATTACAATTATTGTTTTTTTCATCATTTATTCCATTCATTCTTTTGTCTGTTTTCTTCTGAAGCATATATAAACACTATTGTAACTATTTTAATTTCCAGATATCGCGATTGTACTCAGCAATGGTTCTGTCCGATGAGAAGAAGCCTGCCTTTGCAATATTTACCAGCATCATCTTCTTCCATTTGGTACGGTCTTCGTAATCTGCAAATGCTTTATCCTTTTCTTTGATATATGCCTCCAGATCAAGCAGTGTCATAAACCAGTCTTTATTCAGAAGCTCCTTATAGAGACGTTCCAGATTCTCTTTATGTCCTGCTGCCAGTGCCTGCTTTCCAACGATAAAGTCCACGGCTTCCTTAATCACCGGACTCCTTTCATAATAATCCTTTGAAACATAGTCAGCTTTGGCATAATGCTCAATAACCTCTTCGGATTTCGCACCAAAGATATAAATGTTATCATCTCCAACCAGCTCATTAATCTCAACGTTCGCACCATCGGAGGTTCCCAGCGTCACGGCACCGTTCAGCATGAACTTCATGTTGCCGGTTCCGGATGCTTCCTTGGATGCAAGAGAAATCTGCTCGGAAATATCACATGCCGGGATCAGCTTCTCTGCATAGGTTACATTGTAGTTTTCCACCATCAGAACGGTCATGTACCGGTTCACATCCGGATCGTTATTCACGATTTCCTGTAATACCAGAAGTAAGTGAATGATATCCTGCGCAATGATATAGGCCGGTGCTGCCTTGGCTCCGAAAATAAAGGTGATGGGACGAACCGGCTTTTTACCTGCTTTAATCTCCAGATATTTATGGATAATGTATAAGGCATTCATCTGCTGACGCTTATACTCGTGAAGCCGCTTAATCTGAATGTCAAAAATGGAATCCGGATTTAAAGTAACGCCTTCGTTTTCCTTCACATATGCAACCAGCTCCTGCTTGCGGTTCATTTTGATCTGCGCAATCTGATCCAGAACCTCCGGATTATCCTTAAATTCCAGAAGCTTTTCTAATTTATCGGCATCCTTCTTAAAGCCATCCCCGATGGTCTGTGCAAGATAGGTTGACAGCTCACGGTTACAACTCATCAGCCAGCGTCGGAAGGTAATACCGTTCGTCTTATTATTGAATTTCTCGGGATACAGCCTGTAAAACGCATTTAATTCGGTATTCTTCAAAATCTCTGTATGAATTGCAGCCACACCGTTTACAGAAAATCCATAGTGAATGTCGATGCGTGCCATGTGCACTCTGCCATCCTTATCAATAATCTGTACCTTCGGATCCTTGTATTTCGCAGCTACTCTCTTATCCAGCTCCTTAATATAAGGAACAAGCTGGGGAACGACCTTCTCCAGGTATTTTAAAGGCCACTTCTCCAAAGCCTCTGCCAGAATCGTATGATTGGTATAGGCACAGCATTTACTTACCACTTCAATCGCTTCATCCATGGTAAATGCCTTGTCTTCCACAAGAATACGAATCAGCTCCGGAATAATCATGGTTGGATGCGTGTCATTGATCTGGATGACTGCATGCTCATACATCTTACGAAGATCATACTTCTTCTCCTTCATCTCATGAAGAATCAACTGTGCCGCATTACATACCATGAAATACTGCTGATAAATACGGAGCAGATTGCCCGCCTCATCCGAATCATCCGGATAAAGGAATAAGGTAAGGTTTTTCTCAATGGCTTCCTTATCAAAGTCGATGCCCTTTTTAACAAGACTCTCATCTATACTTTCAATATCAAAGAGACGAAGCTTATTGACACCACTGTCATATCCCGGAACATCAATGTCATACAGCCGGGAAACGACCTTTTTCCTGCCAAAAAAGACATCGAAGGAAATATCTGTTCTGGTAAGCCAGGATTCCTTCTCCATCCATTCATTCTTCTCTGCACACTGCAGTTTATCACGGAACACCTGTTTAAACAGACCGAAATGATAATTTAATCCGATTCCCTCACCGGGTAATCCCAGCGTTGCAATGGAATCCATAAAGCAGGCAGCAAGTCTTCCAAGACCGCCATTTCCCAAAGAAGGCTCCGGTTCAACCTCCTCGATCACAGAAAGCTTCCTTCCATATTTATTAAGGATCTCCACCATCTTGTCATATACGCCAAGATTAATCAGATTGTTGGAAAGCAGCTTACCTATGAGAAACTCTGCGGAGATATAGAACACCTTCTTCTCGCCTTCATTCTCATCCGAGACCTTCATGAGGCGCTTCGTTAATACAAGCACCACATAATACAGCTCCTGATCTGTAAGCTCTGCAATCTCCTTATCAAACATGTTCTGTGCAATTTCCAAAAGCTGATGTTCCATATTCAATACCAGCACATCCTTCTGTAAGTTCGTCTGTCCTGCCATAATCTCCTCCATAAATATCCTGAAATGATATCCGTTCCTGTTACCAGATGTTCCTGCACAAATGACACTCATATCATTATATTTCTGTCCAGTCAGAACATACTGAATAATTACGTATTTCTTAAAAACTATAACGCTTTTACGCTTAAAATGCAAGTCAAAAGCGCTTACAGTTCCTCTACATAAACAACTCCCTCAATGTCACGGATTGCCTGTATCGTCGAGTCGTGCATATGGGGACCGGCAAGCTCAATACTGGTCATCACCGCAGTATCATCTCCCCTGATCATAGTCTCCATAGTTTCAAATCCTGCTATCCGCAGATCCATCTTACGGAGCTGCTTACGCAGTTCCACAATGCTCTTCGCACTGTCCACCTCGATATAGAGCTCCAGCACACGGGAATGCATATAGACATACCGGTCAAGCCGTGCAAGCCCCACAAAGGTAACCAGAACGAGTACCAGCATAACAAATGCCCCTTCATAAAACCCGATTCCCAACGCAAGTCCGATGCAGGCACAAGCCCAGAGCCCCGCCGCCGTAGTGAGTCCTCTTACCTGATTCCGGCCCGTTACAATGATCGTACCGACTCCCAAAAAGCCGACTCCGCTGATTACCTGCGCTCCAAGACGTGCAACCTCCTGTCTGGTGCCAAAACAATCCACAATATACTGTCCGGTCATCATAACAAGTGTCGCCCCAAGACAGACCAGTACATGCGTTTTAATTCCGGCGCCACGACGCTTCATTCCACGGTCAATTCCGATCAGGGTTCCTGAAAGAAGAGCAAGCAGAAGCCGGATCGTTACTGACAGCATATTCAATTCCCGTAATTCTCTGAGCCACACCGGAATCTGACTAAATTCTGATAGTTCCATCTGCTTTCTGCTCCCTTTTTGCTAAAAAGGAAAGATCTTATGGATCTTTCCTTTTGTTTCCTGCGAAAAATCAATCCAGAATCTGTGCAATAATACGCTCCACCTCATCACTTTCATAAGGCTTCGTGATAAATTCGGATGCTCCGTATTTTACTGCCTGAATCATCTTCTCCTTCTGTCCTGCTGCTGTAATCATTACTGCCTCTGCATTCTCGTTATACTTCTTAATCAGCATCAGGGCTTCAATACCATCCATCTTCGGCATGGTAATATCCAGAGTTACAAGATCCGGATTGAGTTCCTTATACATGACATAGCCTTCCTCACCGTTCGTGGCCTCCCCGGCAATTTCATGTCCCATATCCTCCAAAATCTCTCTCAACATCTTACGGGATGTTCTGGAGTCATCTACGATCAGTATCTTTCCCATTTTTTATTTCTCCTCCTGTTTTCTCTATCGCATTTCAAGGCTGTCGCCTATGGTAATAAGCACCCGTATAGTCTCTCCACATACTTCGAGTGGAAGCACCAGCATCTTTCCGCTGTAAAATCCACTGATGGAATCGGAAAATTCCGGAGGACATAATTCCATTTCAATTCTCTGCTGGCTCATATCCGATGCATACAGACCATTTATGCAGTTAATCAGTTCTGCCACAGCATCCAGAGCGTCCTCATCCACCTTTTCAAACGCTTCATGTCCGAAACAGGAGGCAATCGGTAAAAGTGCCTGACCGTTTCCCGCGAAAGCACAGGTAACCGGCCTCTCGCCCTCTACAAGCTGCATTGCACCGTTATCTGCAAGGTACTGTTTATCAAAATATGCCTTCATTGGCATGACATTATTATCAACACAACGCATCATCGTACGGAGTACCACCCCTGCCATATCCAGATACTCTGCTGCATCTGTCGGCAAAAACAGCGGTAATACGCGATCCACATCATCACTCTTTAAGTCCTCCATACTGGAGTTCGTAAATTCATTCTCTGCCTGATATTCTCTCATAATATCGTCAAGCTCTGTAATCCTCATCAGGTTCAGATTCTCAAGAGCCTGTGCAAATGCAAGATACGGGTTCCCCTGGAGTCTCAGAAGCTCGTCCACCTGCTTCTCCGTCAAATACCCCTTAATAACCGCAATATCACCAAAACGCCTGTCCATCACTGCCTGCAGACGATTGATCTTATCTGCCTGTTCCTGCGTAATCATCCCTTCTGCTACTGCAATCAGCCCTAACTTCACACGAACCCTGGTAATTTCTTCTATTACATCGTCTAACTGCTCCGATGTAATCTTCCCCTTACTGATAAGATAATTCCCCAAAATTTTTGAAATCATACCTATACCTCCCAATTGTTATTACTGCCCATTTCTGAAGCCTGTACCTGCGCCGTCTGACTGCAGGTGCCCGGCTGGTGTATGAGCAGTAACTAACCAACTCTATTACTTTAAGAATACTATATTATGTGCCTTTCGTCAAATAAGTCTCATGTATTTCATATCACCAAAACATCAAGGCAAATGCTCTTCTTCCATACAGACATGCTTTATCAGATCAATCCGGGACGATCAATAAACATGCAAATGATGTTTTTACCAGTATATGCAGCACGAAATGCAACACAAAAAATAAAAAGTCTAGTAAACACTAGACTTTTTCATGCGGGTGACAGGACTTGAACCTGCACGTCGGGGACACTAGAACCTAAATCTAGCGCGTCTGACAATTCCGCCACACCCGCGGATAACTGATGGAACTTTATTATGTTATCATTCCACCAGATTCCTGTCAATCTCAATTTTTAAACCATCTCAGGATTCACAATTATTAACTATCCCCGGACTATCTGTTACAGTTCAGCCATGCCCATTCATAAGCTGACGGATTGTATAGATTGACTATCTTGAGCGGTCTCATGCTCCGGTTCACTGATATGAACAATCACATTCCTGTAAATCCTTACAAGGAAAAATATGGTTAGTCCACCGGATACGAGTTCTGCAATCGGGAATGCCCACCATACCATGTCAATATTTCCTGTCCTCGAAAGCAGATATGCTACAGGAAGCAGTACAATCAGCTGTCTGGCAATGGATACCAGCATGCTGTACACACCATTTCCAAGAGCCTGAAACATCGAACCGCACACAATGGAAAAGCCTGCAAGCAGAAAGCTGATGCTGATAATCCTGAGTGCCGGACGGCCGATCGCAAGCATTGTTTCTGACGCATCGAACAGTCCCAGCAGGCTGTCCGGCATAACCTGAAATACAAGGAATCCGATCAGCATCAGAATCACTGCATACAGAATGCTGAGCTTTAAGGTCTTCATCATCCGCTCCCTCTTGCCCGCACCATAATTATACGCAATAATCGGCACCATGCCGTTGTTCAGTCCAAATACCGGCATAAAGATGAAACTCTGGAGCTTGAAGTATACACCGAACACTGCCGCTGCGGTAGAACTGAATCCAAGCAGAATCTTATTCATGCCATAAGTCATAACCGATCCAATCGACTGCATAATAATAGAAGGAATACCTACTTCATAAATCAATCCGATGATTTTTCCATCCGGACGGAATCCCTTAATCCGAAGATGAATTTCCGTGTTGGCTTTAAGGTTCATGATGCAGGCAGCCGTTCCTGCAACAATCTGTCCAATAACAGTTGCAATTGCCGCACCGGCAACGCCCATTCTGGGTACACCGAAATATCCGAAAATAAAAATCGGATCCAGAACGATATTAATCACTGCCCCAAGGCTCTGGGTAATCATGGTATAAACTGTTTTTCCGGTAGACTGCAGGAGCCGCTCAAACACAAACTGTGCATACATACCAAAGGAACAGCAGCACACGATTCTCAAATATTGTACCCCATACTCTATGATCTGTGGATCCTTGGTCTGACTTAAATAAAAGGGCTTCGTTAAGAAAATACCGATCAGGCAGAATACCACATAATTGATCAGAGCAAGGAAAACACCGTTCTCCGCAGTCTTATCTGCTTTTTCAAAATCTTTCTCCCCAAGGGACTTTGATAACAGCGCATTGATTCCGACACCGGTACCGGTTCCCAGGGCAATCATCAGCGTCTGTAGCGGAAATGCCAGCGATACCGCTGTCAGGGCATTTTCATCAATTCTTGATACAAAGATACTGTCTACAATGTTATAAAGTGCCTGCACCAGCATGGAAATCATCATTGGCAGGGACATACTGATTAAAAGCCTGTCGACAGGCATCACACCCATCTTGTTTTCTTTCTGTTCCATAGGGATCCTCTCTTTACAAAAGTAAACGGCGCTACATACGCGGCGCCGGAATAAATAAAATATAATGAGCCACCCGGGACTCGAACCCGGGACAACTTGATTAAAAGTCAAGTGCTCTACCACCTGAGCTAGTGGCCCATATTTATAAGCTGGGCTAGCTGGATTCGAACCAGCGAATGCAGGGATCAAAACCCTGTGCCTTACCGCTTGGCGATAGCCCATTAAACGAACCGTATTCAATCGGTTCTTCACCAAGCTTGTCCCCTGGGACAACCCCGGGTAAGGTGGATAGAGGGACTCGAACCCTCGGCCTCCAGAGCCACAATCTGGCGCGCTAACCAACTGCGCCATACCCACCATATGTGAGATAGGTTTCATCCTTCTCTCAAATGTGCCCAAAGGGATTCGAACCCCCGACCCACTCTGAAGAAGGCCGTTGCTCTATCCAGCTGAGCTATGGACACATGAGAGCGGGTGATGGGAATCGACCCCCCGTATCCAGCTTGGAAGGCTGGTGTTCTACCATTGAACTACACCCGCATGATATCTCTTACAAATCGGGGTGACAGGATTCGAACCTGCGACCTCCTGGTCCCAAACCAGGCGCTCTAGCCAAGCTGAGCCACACCCCGGTAGACAGTCAAATGCTTCACCACACGACGCAAAATATATTATATGGCATCACTCAAACAATGTCAACCGATTTTTATATTTTTGTGGTAATTTTTTTATCGCATTTGGTTGTGCGTAATAATGACTGTTTTCATTATTTCTGTTATACAAATGGCATATCATAAGTGCCAAAGGTAAAAGCAGATTTACCGCAACTGTTCAGTACGGATCGAAGCATGGGCTGCCAGTTCCGTAAAAATATAATACGGTAACACAAAATCCCATTACAGATACCGGATCTCAAAGCTTACATCCTGTTTGATTCCGTCTGTAATTGTCATCACAATATAAGAAGGGCTTCTTCCCTCCTGCCTGGGATAAGTTAATGATCCCGGATTAACAGCTATGATATCCCTGTCCTGATCCACAACCGGCTTATGCGTATGTCCGTACATCACAATGTCAACTCCCCTGTCACGTGCCTCCTGCTTCAGCTCCTGATTTCCCATGGATACGCCATAGGTATTACCATGTACCAGCAATACCTTGTACTTTCCGATCTGAAATTCCTTCTCTCTTGGCAGATCGGAAAAGAAATCATTATTTCCTGCTACCATATGAACAGGACACCCTGCCCGTCTGCTGATCAGAGACTCACTTCCCTCGATATCACCGCAATGAATCAGCAGATCAATGGGCTCCTCCCTATCCATCACCCGCATAAAATTCTCATTTTGTCTATGCGTATCACTTACAATCAGTACCTTCATTGATGTACTCCTCAATCTTTAGTCTCATAGATCGTAATGCATTTCCTCTGTGACTGATTGCGTTCTTCTCCTCTTCGGTCAGCTCCGCAGAGGTCTGCACATAAGGTGGAACCAGAAAGATCGGGTCATATCCGAATCCGTTCTTTCCCCGTTCTTCATAACCGATTCTTCCCTCGATTGTACCCTCAGTTGTAAGCAATGCTCCGTCCGGCATCACGGCTGCAATCGCACAGACAAACCTTGCTGTCCGTTTTTCATCCGGGACTCCGTTAAGACGTTCGATCAGATTCGCATTTTTAATCTGATAGGAGGTATCCTCTCCGAGATATCTTGCTGAATAAATCCCCGGCTCCTTATTCAGTGCATCAATCTCCAGCCCTGAATCATCTGCCATGACAAAGTCGCCCGGAGCAAGGACTGCAATCGCTTTCGCCTTAATTGATGCATTCTCCACAAAGGTCATTCCATCCTCAACAATATCCGTATAAACTCCGGCTTCTTTCATGGACAGAATCTCTATCTCTTCTCCATTCACCCGAAATCCCTGCATGATCTCACGGATTTCTCTCATTTTATTCTGGTTTCCTGTTGCAAAAATAATACGGGACATGCCGCTTACCTCGCTCTATTTAGTGTTCTTCGGTTAAATATGTCTCATATGAACTAACAATAGCATTATAAATGCCATTCGCAATTTTTTCAATATAATCCTCTCGCTTCAAAAGGATGGCTTCCTGCTTGTTGGACAGGCATCCAACCCGCACCTCGGCAGCCGGAACTGTCGCATAACGAAGCTTACTTTCTCCGGATGCCTTTTCCAGTCCCAGAGCCTTCGTCTTAATCTCTGATGCCAGTTCTTTTTCCAGAAGATCTGCCAGTTCCACACTGCCAAACCCTGGAATAAAATACTGATCATTGTAGATCGTGCTGACTCCGTATACCTCTTCCTCTTCTCTTTTATCCACTGATATTGCAATATACATGTCTGCCTTTACTTCATTGGCAAGCGCTACTCTCTGCTCTGCGGCAGGATTCACGTCATCCATCCGCGTATAGTATGCCTTGATCCCGCTTTCATCAAGCTTCTCTTTCAGTTTTCCTGCAATCTGAAGCGTCAGTTCCTTTTCCACAACGCCATTTTCCACGCTTCCTCTGTCCAGTCCACCGCAGGAAGGGTCAATGACGACAATCTGATTATAAATCTCCCGCGGATTTAAAAAACTGATGTACAGCTCATTATTCTCAAAAACGGTACGATATTCATAAACCTGTGTTAATGCAAAGATAAGCGCAACTCCATCCTCTGTTTCATGATAAAATCCAGCATCTATCCCCACACGGTTTCCCGTGAGTGCATGCTCTGCATAAAACGACTTCTGCGCATTCCGGATCAGCACATAAAGTTCCTGATCCATATAATGATTTTCTATCGTGATCTCTTCTGCCTTACTCCCCTCCGGCAGCGGAATACAGAGATAATCCGTTGCTGTCTCCGTATCAAAAGCAAGTGCATTTTCGGAGTCTGCTGAAGAAGTCTGTGGGACAATGGTATTCCCGGTTCCCACAACCTCATCCTGTGCGACCTCTGTAATCGTAACCAGCTTAGTAGTGGATAAACCGATGATCAGCCCCAACGTCATCATAGAAAACAGACACACCAACACTGCCGTTCTCTTCATCAATTTCTGTAGCATATCTATCCTTCCGGTAACTGTTCCGTACTCTCACAGTTACACTGCAAAATTCATTTCAAATCGGCTTTGCCGATGGGACATTGATCTTAAGGATTTTTCTTAGGCGGCTTTGGCCCCGGGAACTGATAAAAATAGGTTTTCATCATTCCATTATATATTTTACGGTTCTTATCCGCCTTAAGTCCGAGTGCCTCCTGTGCTTTATCATAAGAAGTAATCAGATACAGTGACCAGCCATCCAGCTTCTTAAATCGCTCACCAATCGTATGATACAGGTCAAAAAGCGCTTCCTTTTCTTCCAGCCGCTCTCCATAAGGAGGATTCGTAATCACAAATCCATATTTTTTACTGTGGCTTAACTGATCCACTCCTCTTTTCTGAAAATGAATCAGACGATCTACACCTGCAAGACGTGCATTCTGCCTTGCATACTCCACCATCGTTTCATCCAGATCATACCCCTGAATATCTGTTTCTACATTCAGGTCAATCTCTTCCTTCGCTTCTTCACGGACTTCCGTCCATTCCCTCTCAGGGATCAGATGATTCCAGGTCATTGCCGTGAAGCTCCGGTTCACTCCCGGCGCCATATGGGCCGCCATCATCGCTGCCTCAATCGGAAATGTCCCGCTTCCACAGAACGGATCCACCAGAATGCGGTTTCCTCTCCACGGAGTAAGCATAATCAGGGCTGCCGCCAGATTCTCTGCAATCGGTGCCCTGGCGGTCAGCTTACGGTATCCTCTTTTATGTAAGGATTCCCCAGTCGTATCAATCCCAACCAGTACCTCATCCTTATGCAGAAATGCGCGTACCGGAAAAGGATCGCCATCCTCTGCAAACCAGCTGATGTGATGAACCTCCTTCATCCGCTCTACCATGGCCTTCTTCATAATAGACTGAATATCGGAAGGACTGAACAGCTTACTCTTCACACTGGCCGCCTTCGTCACATAGAATTTACCATTCACCGGTATGTAATGCTCCCACGGAATTGCCTTCGTTCCCTGAAACAACTCCTCAAAGGTTTCTGCATGAAATTCCCCTGCTTTAATCAGGATTCTCTCTGCCGTACGCAGATAAATATTCGCGCGGCACACTGCTTCCGCATCTCCTTCAAACAGGATTCTTCCATCCTCCACACGGATAATCTCATATCCAAGCTCCAGTATCTCTCTTTTTAAAACCGCTTCAAGTCCAAAATGACAAGGAGCAATCAGTTCTAATCGTTCCATATTCAAACCTTCGTTTCTACTCTCTATCAGCATGCCCTCAGGCTGCCTGCATTGTTTCACTCTCTTCGCATTTGTTCCGTACCTTCATAATTACGATGCCAAAATCCATTAAAAGTTACCTCTCTTCAAAGAATAACATACCTCTCTTTTTCAGGCAACAAAGAGTTAACAAAGAGTTTTTAAGGCGCCCGTAAAGGGCGCCTCCACCGGTCTTAATAATCGCTCTTGTTGGTATTTTTGTCCTTAGAGCTGTTGGTAGACTGGTTCTTCTGGGAGTTCCTGGAAGAATTCTTGGAATCCCTGGAAGAAGTACTTCCCTGAGAATTGGTTGTCTTGTTTTCACTGTAATCGTTCTTAGACATAATTCCTCGCATTCCGCCGTCTGATCTTTCTACGGCTTACTATAATTTTTTGTTACAGGAGTATTATGAACGATTTGAAATTTTTTATTCATTATTGCTTTTCATTTTTTACTGATTTTCACATTGTCCCTCTCACTAAATTCATGCTGCACTTCGTTTGCATTCATTAAGTGTTCCGGACTGGTTCGCACTAAATTCAAGCTGCACCTTCGGTTTGCTTTCATTAAGTTTCTACTTGTCCCTCTCACTAAATTCATGCTGCACTTCGTTTGCATTCATTAAGTGTTCCGGACTGGTTCGCACTAAATTCAAGCTGCACCTTCGGTTTGCTTTCATTAAGTGCTCTACACAACAAAAGGGACATTGCTTTCGCAATGCCCCTAAAGTTTCAGGTTTTATTTAATTACTTGGAAGCTTTCCAATCTTCATACTGCTTAGAGAACTCAGCAAGTACATCCTGGTATCCAGCTTCATCAAGTGCTGCGTTGTACTCAGTGATGATGGATTCAACATCTGCTGCAGCATATCCACCAAGCTCAAGAACGAATCCGTACTGATCGAATACGTTTGTACATGCAGCGTACTGAGCTTCAACAGGTGCTACGTTAAATCTGAATCCTGCTGCACAGGAAGCCTTAGCCTGTCCGTTCATATCCTGATAGATCTGAACCTTGTCATCAGGTTCGCCAGAGCAAAGGGTAAGAGGAACTACAGAAGTGGATTCCCAAGCGGAATGACCATACTTCTCATTGTTCTGGGATACCTTGCCGTCAGCATCTAAGGTATAATCTACATCCTGAATACCATAGGTATAAAGGTTAGCTACAGTATTATCTGTGTACAGTAAGCCTAAGAAGTCGATACAAGCCTTAGCCTGCTCTTCAGAGGAGTTAGCTGTAATTGCGAAACAGGATCCAAGAGTAGTGGTAGAATGAGCATACTTACCGGTAAAGCCTTCTACGAATACTTCTTCCTGCATATCACGGCTTTCGAAGTTGGACTCGTCACCAGGTACACATGTCCACCAGTTAACGCCCCAGTTCTGAGACTGTGCTTCACTATCGGAAGTGGTCTTGGTTACTTCATCTTCAGAGATGTAACCCTTCTCACCCCATTCGCACATTAAAGTACAGAAATCAATGTAATCCTGAGTTAATGTAGGGTTAACTACAGTATCGGTAGCACGATCAACTGCGAATAAGGAGTTAGCTCCATCGAAGAAGTCGTACTTGTCAATGTAATATCTGAAGAACATAGGTGTCTTACCTGCAAGGTAAGGATACTTAAGTCCCTTCTCTGTCTTACACCACTCAAGGTACGGCTCAAGATCCTTAAGTTCCTTAATGGAAGCGGTATCAAGACCAAACTCGGTAGCATATCCTTCAGGGAACTTTAAGTCATAACCTTCGTATGCTTCCTTGTAAACAGGAACGAATAAATCTTTTCCATCATAACGGGAAGCGGTCCAGATGGATTCCGGCATAGCGCTGTAAAGGGTTGTTCCAGGTAAAAGATCTGTGATGTCATAAGCTGCGTTAGCCTTGTACAGATCGTTGGTTCCGATGGTTCCCATCCAGCTTGCGGTCCAAAGTAAGTTGATTTCGTTGTTTGCTAATGCAAGGTTTGCCTTATCTGCATATTCACCTGAAGGAATATCATTGATAGTAACCTGTACATTGATCTTGTCAGCGATGTACTCGTTGATAGCGTCCTGAACTGCCTTTACTTCTGCACTGTCAGGCTGTGCCACGTTGTAGCTTGCTCTGTAGATGTTGATGTTAACCACATCTCCACTAGCTGCTTCTGTTGTGTCTGCTGCTGCAGCATCATCTGTTGTGTCTGCTGCTTCTGTTGTTGTGTCTGCTGCTTCTGTTGTTGTGTCAGTTGCAGGTGTTTCTGTGGTGCTGCTTCCGCATCCAGCAAGAGTGCTGACTGCCATAGCTGCTACCAGCAGAGCTGATAAAAGTTTTTTCTTCATTTGATAAAAACCTCCCTTTTTAATTATATTCTCAAAGGTGATGCCGGAATTGGAATCACCCGGAATACCAAAATAAGTATGTTGTTTTACGATACCTTTTAAAGCGTATCAGTCACTATGTTAACCCTTAACAGATCCTACTGTCAAGCCCTTAATGAAATATTTCTGGAAGAACGGATATACCACCATGATCGGTCCGATAACGATCAATACCGTTGCCATTGTGGAAGAGTACTGCGGAATATTACCACCCATAGCTGCTCTCGCTGCCGCAGGTACATTGGTGTTATTCAGCAGGAATTCAATACTCTTCTGGATACTTACAAGCAGGAGCTGTAACGGCTTCTTATTATCGGAGGTAATGTAAAGCAAAGCGTTCTGCCAGTCATTCCAGTAAGCGGTAGCCATCATAAAGCCTACAGCTGCCATGGAAGGCTTAAGAAGCGGAAGGGTGATCTGGAAGAATGTTCTGTATTCACCGGCACCGTCAATCTTGGCTGCTTCCATCAATTCATTCGGAATACTGTTAGCGATGTATGTTCTTAAGATGATAACATTCATCGTAGATACACACAACGGAAGGATTAATAACCATAAGCTGTCTTTTAAGTGATAGTAGCTTGTGAAGATAATATATCCGGAAAGCTGACCACCATTGAACAGCATAGGGATCAAAAGGTAAATGGATAAAAACTTGGATAACCGGAAGCCCTTTCTGCTAATGGAATAAGCAAACATACTCATTACCATCAGACCTAAGAAGGTACCGAATACCGTAACAAAAATAGTAACTGCATAAGAGGTCAATAACTGATGACCATATTTCAAAACGGATTGTACACCTGCTAAGGACCACTTCTCCGGGAAGTAGCTGAAACCATTATTCAGAATTGCACCTTCATCTGTGAAAGCTGCAATGAATACCAGCAATACCGGCAGAAAGCAAAACAGTGTATACAGTAAAAGGAAAAATCCGAGAACATACTGACCGATTCCTTTTTTCTCTTTTCTGGATGGTGCCAAATCGGCAGCATTACCTTTTTTCTTGCTCATCTTCTATTCTCCTTTCCCTTAGAACAATGCATTATCGGGTGCAATCTTACGAACCATTCCATTCGCAAATAGCATCATCAGCAAGCCTACCACAGACTGGAAGAAGCTGGTTGCAGCCGTAAATCCAAAGTTAGAGTTTTTAAAGATCGCATTCAATACATAAGAGTCAATAACCTGTGTTGTCGGATAAAGCACACCACTGTTTCTGGTTACCTGATAGAACAAACCGGTATCAGACTTCATAATGCTACCAACGGATAATAACAGCATAACAGTAATCATCGGAATCAGTGCCGGGATGGTAATGTTCCAGATCTTCTGCCACTTGTTTGCGCCATCGATTTCTGCTGCTTCGTATAACTCGGTATCAATACCGGCTAATACGGACATATACAACACAGAACCATAACCTACACTGTTCCACATTTTTACGATGGTTAAGATCACCGGCCAGTAAGAAGCTGTTGAGTAAAATCGTATATTGGCATCCATTGCATGATTGATGATACCGGTATCGGTACTGATAAATGCATATACAATAAACTGTACTGCTGCATAAGAAATAAATACCGGGATGATCATAATGGTCTGCATTGTCTTAGCCATTTTTTTAAATATGAACTGATCAATAGCGATTGCCAGTACTACATTGAGGAAGGTTCCCAGCGCCGTAAACACAATGTAATACAACAGGGTATTTCTCGTCATTGTCACGAAAGTTGCTTTGGAAGCAAGAAGGAATTTGAAGTTATCAATTCCGTTCCACGGGCTCTTCCAAATACCCAGTGTGTAGTCAAAATTCTTAAACGCCATTACAAGACCAGCCATAGGGACATACATGATAAAGAATAAAATCAGGAATGCCGGCAACGCCATTACAACGTGCGCTCTGTGCTTCCACGTGTTATGCAAGAAGCTTTTCATAGTCATCTCTCCTTTTTCCGTTAGATTTGCTTTTCTTTATATATAGAAGAAACGCATCATTACCGTTCACTGCCGTTCTTCTTATATATCTCATTTTATGTACAACCGGTAAGATTGTATGCTTTGTTTCCTGTATTATAAATGCTTCACCGAATTGCCCTCAAAAAGCACCCCCGGAACGACAATCTGTTCGGTAATTGTTGACTTTGGATTTTCAATGAGACTGATGAGTTTCAGTGCTGCTTCTCTTCCAAGTCTCCCGGTATCCTGGATAATGGTCGTAAGCTTCGGTTCAAAATGTCTTGCAATTCTTAATCCATCATAACCTGCTATAGAAATATCATCAGGAATCTTAAGTTCCAGTTCATTGATGGCATTAATTCCTCCAAAGCAGGAGAAATCATCCGGATAAAGGATGCAGGTCGGAATCTCCTTAAGTCCCAGGAGTCTCTTCGTTTCCAGGTAGGCACCGTTCGTATCACGGTAAGGCGCTTCTCCTATGTACTCTGCCGGAACATCAATACCAAGCTCCTCACAGGTCTTATAGAAGGAAGATAACCGGTTCTGTGTAACCGCTGAAGATGCTCCATGAATGTATGCAATCCTGCGGTGTCCCATGGAATAAACATATTGTACAAGATCTCTCATGCCGGATACGTTATCTGAGATAATGGCGCATCGGTTATTAAAAAGATGATCAATGGTGACTACCGGGATATCACTCCGTACCAGTTCTTCAACTTCCGGATCATAGAAGTCCACACAGGCAATCATCACACCGTCAAATCCGCGATACCGGCTATGCTCTAAATAGGACATCTTGTTTCCACCGGATCGGTTGCTGTTAATAAAAGTGATATCGTATCCCTTCTCTTCTGCAGTACTTTTGAAGCTGTCCAGTACATATGTAAAATAATCATGCTTCAGACCGCTGTTGGCATCATCTACAAAGAGGACTCCAAGATTTCTGGTGCAGTTTGTTTTTAATGCCTTGGCCGCAGAGTTTGGGGAATATCCCATTTCCTTGGCAACCTGTCTGATATGTTCCTTTGTTTCTTTTCCTATATCCTTGTGATCGTTCAGGGCCTTGCTGACGGTTGCTATCGATACCCCGCAGGCTGCTGAAATATCCTTCATCGAAACCATAGCTGTAATCCCTTCACTGCTCATTGATTTCTTAATCGTTTTCGTATTATTATCGTACATCATTTTTTATAACTTCGCAATGCTTTTTATTATTTTTTTATGCAAAAATGATATTTTTAGCAAATTTCACAGAAAGAGCAAGTATATTTCTACTATTTTTAACAAGGATTTTACTATTGACAACTTAAATTTTCGCTATTAGCATTTGTTCATAAGCTAATCTTAAGTAATTTTAATTTTATTAGCCTTCAAAATAATATTTTTGCACTAGAAATTATTTTTCTCTATTCAAAATCGCTCTAATATGCACAATTTTGTTGTTGCAATAGCATATCCTTTTATGTATAATTCTAATTAAGAAGTTACTTAAACGTTTTCTGTATGTTTATCAATATCAGCAACGTTTACTTTATACTATAGGTAACTATTAATACAATTAAATAATAATTAATAAGGTAAGGAGAAAGTGCTATGAAATTTGGTTATTTTGATGACGCGAACCGTGAGTACGTGATCACCACTCCCAAAACACCGCTTCCCTGGATCAACTATCTTGGCTGTAATGATTTCTTCAGTCTGATATCCAACACCTGCGGTGGCTATTCCTTTTATAAGGATGCAAAGTTACTTCGTTTAACCCGTTATCGTTACAACGATACCCCCAATGATGTGAATGGTAAATACTTCTATATTAAAGATGGCGATACCATTTGGAATCCCGGGTGGAAGCCGACAAAAACTGAGCTTGACTCTTATGAGTGCCGTCACGGTATCGGTTACAGCCGCTTTATCTCAAGCAAGAATGATGTACAGGCTTCTGTTCTCGCTTTTGTTCCGATGAACGATACCTGTGAAATCAACCAGGTGAAGCTGACCAACAACTCCTCTTCCGTCAAGACACTGTCCTTATTCTCCTATGTAGAATGGTGCTTATGGAATGCGGATGATGATATGAAGAACTTCCAGCGTAACTTCAGTACCGGTGAAGTTGAAATCGTAGATTCCACGATTTTCCACAAAACCGAGTACAGAGAGCGTCGTAATCACTATGCTGTTTACTCTGTAAATGCGAAGATCGATGGCTTTGATACCATCCGCGATGAATTCCTTGGCGCATACAATGGAACAGATGATCCGACCGCTGTGAAGAATGGTGCCTGCACCAACTCCGTAGCAAGCGGATGGCAGCCGATCGCTTCCCATCAGATCAACATCACCTTAAATCCCGGTGAAACCAGATCCTTTGTTTTCGTACTGGGCTACATAGAGAATCCCGAAGATGAGAAATGGGAATCCAAGGGTGTTGTAAATAAGAAGCGTGCTTATGAAATGCTTGACCGTTATAAAACAGACGCAGATGTAGATAAGGCATTTGCAGAGCTGAACGAATACTGGAACGGACTTCTTTCCAAGTACACCGTGAAGTCCTCTAACGATAAAGTTGACCGTATGGTTAACATCTGGAACCAGTATCAGTGTATGGTTACCTTTAACATGTCACGTTCTGCTTCCTATTATGAATCCGGTATCGGCCGTGGAATGGGATTCCGCGACTCCTGTCAGGATCTGCTCGGCTTCGTACATCTGATTCCGGACCGTGCAAGAGAAAGAATCATTGACATCGCATCTACCCAGTTCCAGGATGGCAGTGCATATCATCAGTATCAGCCGCTTACCAAGAAGGGTAACTCCGACATTGGTTCCGGATTTAATGACGATCCGTTATGGCTGATCGCAGGTACATCCGCCTATGTTCGCGAGACCGGCGATACCACCATTTTAACCGAGATGGTTCCTTATGATAATGATATGTCCGTAGCTACTCCTTTGATGGGACACTTAAAGAGAAGCTTTGATTACACCGTAAACCACAAGGGTCCTCACAATCTTCCTCTGATCGGACGTGCCGACTGGAATGACTGTCTGAACCTGAACTGCTTCTCCGAACATCCGGGTGAATCCTTCCAGACCTTTGGTCCTTCCGAAGGACCTGTTGCAGAGTCTGTATTCATCGCAGGTATGTTCGTTAAGTACGGTGAAGAATATGCACAGCTCTGTGAACTGATGGGTGACCAGAAGGAAGCAGATTATGCCAGAGAAGAAGTTGCCAAAATGTATGACGCTGTTCTTAAGGATGGCTGGGATGGTGACTGGTTCGTTCGTGCATACGATGCTTACGGTCAGAAGATCGGTTCCAGGGAGTGTGAAGAAGGTCAGATTTATATTGAATCCAACGGCTTCTGCTCTTTAGCAGGTATCGGTGTGAAGGAAGGTCTTGCTAAGAAAGCTCTTGATTCTGTAAAAGAAAAGCTGGATACCAAATATGGTGTTATGATTCTCCAGCCTGCTTATACCAGATATCACTTAGAGCTTGGAGAAATCTCTTCTTATCCGCCCGGATATAAAGAGAATGCCGGTATCTTCTGCCACAATAACCCTTGGGTTTCCATCGCTGAAACTGTAATCGGACGTGGCGACAGAGCGTTTGAAATTTACCAGAAGACCTGCCCTGCTTACTGCGAAGAGTTCAGTGAGATTCACAGAACAGAGCCTTATGTATACTCCCAGATGGTTGCCGGCCGTGATGCGAAGTTCCATGGCGAAGCAAAGAACAGCTGGTTAACCGGTACTGCTGCATGGACCTTTGTCAATGTTTCCCAGTACATCTTAGGTGTATATCCTACCCACAACGGATTAAGCATTGATCCTTGTGTACCGAAGGATTTCGGTGACTTTGAATTAACACGTAAATTCCGTGAAGGAACCTACAACATCAAGGTTCAAAACCCTGACAAGGTTGAAAAGGGAATTAAGAGCATCACCGTAGACGGCAAGGCAATCGACGGATGTGTGATCCCTTATGTAAAGGGCAAGGAAACCTACGACGTTGTTGTTACCATGGGTTAATTCTTACTGACAGAATAAACAATTTAGAGAAAATTATGGGGTTATGTAGAAAGGGTTATGTAGAAAGGGACATCCGTTGACCGGATGTCCCTTTTGTTGAACCACATATAACTACTACAGTAAATGCAATATTTCCTCGAAGCATACACCGTTCTTCGGTTCAATATGCATCTCGGCAGTCTTGATCATGCATTTCTTAATAAAACGGCATGCCTTACGCACGGACTGCTCAAATTCCACACCGTTCACAGCATCCGCAGTGATAATGGAGGCAAACAGATCTCCGGTTCCACAGCGTTCCTCAAAAACACGGTGTGTCCGGATCATCCCGGGTTCTCTGTCCTTTTCATACATGAAATTCGCGATAAACTCTCCCTGTGGAATTCCGGTAATAACCACCTTCTGCGGTCCATAATCCGTCAGATGTTCCGCCATCCGGAGTAACTCCTTCCGCGTCCAGCCATGATCCCGGTAGGGCACATCCGTCAGCCTGCAGCCTTCGGTCAGATTCGGTGTTACAATATCTGCAAGAGATACCAGCCTGCGCATTAACAGACACATTTCTTCTGTATAGACGCTGCTGATTGATCCATGATCTCCCATCACCGGATCTACGACAACAATGGTATGCTCCTTACGAAAGGTTTTAATAAAACTCTCCACCATACCGATCTGCTCTGCAGAGCCTAAGAATCCGGACATGATTCCGTCAAAGGACAGATTCAGCTTCTTCCACATAGCAAGATATTCCGGCAGGCGGTCAGTATAATCATCAAAATAATACTCCGGATACCCGGTATGATTGGATAAAATTGACGTTGGAACCGGACAGCATTGCAGCTTCATATGGGAAATCACCGGAAGGGAAACGGTCAGTGCACACCGCCCGTATCCGGTCAGATCATTGATGGCTGCGACCTTCTTCTGCCGGCTCATCGGTTCTGCTATCGATTGTGTATTCTCAATGTTCTGTTCCATGATTTTCACTTTCCTCTTACCATTCCTGCTTCTCATTTCCCGCTGCTGTTCTATGTTTCTATTCTCTGTTTCGAGTCTCTGCTTTCAGGCTTTACTTTCATTCTCTGACTTCAGGCGCTGATCTCTTTTTACGGGCACCTGGCATAGACACAGTTCTTCCAATCTGCTGATATCCGGCTTAAGCTCTTCGCTTCCATTCTATACTGTCAAAACAGATTTTCACAGATCACTCTTGAATTTATTTCCGTGTGATTAGTGGTTACTCAAGCTCTGAAGTACAATGAGGACATCTCGTCGCATCAATAGCAATCTGTTCCTTACAATACGGGCATTCCTTCGTGGTCGGTGCCGGAGTTTCTTCTTTCTTCTTACGGGAAACCTTATTGATCGCCTTAATGATCAGTAAGATCACCAGTGCAATCAACAGAAAATTAATGATGGCAGAAATAAAGGAACCATAATTGATCGTTGCTGCATTCTCTCCTTCTCCAAGGGCAATGCTGAGTCCGGAAAAATCAAATCCACCGGTTAAAAGGGAAAGCAACGGCATCAGCATATCATTTACCAGTGAATTCACAATTGCAGTAAATGCACCACCGATGATGACACCGACGGCCATATCCATCACGTTTCCTCTTGAAATAAATTCCTTAAATTCTTTGATCAGTGCTTTCATTTGTATTCTTCTCCTCCTGATATTTTATATTTAAATATTTAAAAAGGTATAACTATTTCGAATACTATTTGCAAAAGTACTGCCATTTTACGCATTTACAAACAATTGCAAACTGGGAATGTATTCACATACATTCCCAGTTTAACGAATCTTTCCTGTAATTGCAAGAACCGCCTCGTATTTACAAACCGCATTTCACAAACCGTTATTCAAAACACTGTTCAAAATCTTTTCAAAAAATCTTTTACAAAAAACATTTACAAAATAATTCAAAAAACAATTCTCATAAAGTGCTCCGCACCCGTCCTACACTCTTTCAAATACCGGAATAGCCTCAAGCGGAGCCTCGCTCATTACGTAAGAGCCACCTAAATATTCCTTACCGTCTACCAGATTCTTCCAGGTTCCTTCCGGAAGATAAACCTGACGCTCCCTGCATCCAAGCTCCAGAACCGGGGCTACCAGATACCTGTCACCGAACATATACTGGTCTTCAATCTCCCAACACATCGGATCAAGCGGGAATTCATAGAATAAAGTACGAAGCAGGGGCGCACCGGTCTGTGCAGCTTCCTTCATCAGCTTTTCAATATAAGGCTTCAGGGAAAGACGCAGATCCAGCTGCTTTTTCATAATGGTAAAAGCTTCCTCGCCATAGCTCCAAATCTCATTATCATGTCCGGTATAAAGGCTTCCTCCACCCCATTCCCTTTCATCCAACGGCTCAATATCGTGCGGTCCACGGTCACCATGCATACGCAGAACCGGACTGAATACTGCAAACTCATACCAGCGCAATAGCAGCTCACGGAAGGCTTCATCCTGACAATCGTCGGTCATAAAGCCACCGATATCTGTTGTCCACCAGGGAATTCCGGCAAGTCCGGCATTGAGGCCTGCATTGATCTGATCCCTTAAGGACTCGAAGGTACTCGGCACATCACCGGACCACAAAAGAACACCATACTTCTGTCCGCCTGCCCAGGTAGAACGGATCAGATGAAGAATCCTGTCCGTCTTTGCTTCCTTTTTCATTCCATCGGTAAATGCCTTGGCAAGAAGCTTTGGATATACATTGGTTACTTCCAGTGCTGTCCCCATATAATAACGGTAATTGTCATAATCATATACGTTATAATCCGGTTCGGAATTGTCCAGCCAGAATAGATCAATTCCGTAATCGTAATAGCTTTCCTTGCACTTCTCCCAGATATACTCTGCCGCTTCCGGATTGGTTACATCAATTTCCAGACAGTCCCCCTGGAAATCATAAGTCTGGCTGCCGCCATGCTCTGTCCGGATCAGCAGGCCGCGCTCCTGCATTTCTGCAAAATGAATACTTTTTTTGTCCACGGTCGGCCATACAGAAACAACCACTTTGGTTCCCATTGCATGAAGTTCTTCACACATTGCCTTGGGATCCGGCCAGTATTTCTTATCAAACTGCCAGTCTCCCTGTCTGGTCCAGTGGAAAAAGTCGATCACGATCACATCAATATGGATGCCCAGCTCCTTGTATTTACGGGCAACTCCCAACACCTCCTCCTGGGTCCGGTAACGAAGCTTGCACTGCCATAAACCAAGCAGTTCTTCCGGAAACATCGGTGTTCTTCCTGTTACTTCGGTATAATTCTCCATAATCTTTGCCGGATTGTCATCTACGGTAATCCAGTAATCCATCTGCTTCGTTGCTTTTGCTTCCCATTCCGTGTAATTCTTACCAAACGTAGCCGTTCCTACGCCCGGATGATTCCACAGGAAGCCATAACCGAGACTGGATACGGCAAACGGAATACTTACCTGGGAATTGCGCTGTGCCAGCTCCAGTGTACAGCCCTTCAAATCCAGATATTCCTGCTGGTACTGTCCCATTCCATAAATTTTCTCTCCGTTGTTGCTTTCAAAACGAACCTTTAAGGTATAGTCTCCACCGATGATTGCCTTGTACTCTCTGCCACGGATCTTTAAACACCGGCTTTCGGGACAGGACGGCTGATCGTAGTCTCTGTGATATTCCTTTAAGAATTTCTTACCATCGCGGTAATAGGTCAGAATACCGGATGCATCAATTTTGAGGCTAAGTCTCCCGTTCTGAATGGATGCAGTGTTGTCCTCATTGATTTCAATGGAAACTTCTTTGGATGTATCAGGAACCACTTCCTCCAGTGCCCAGTCATGCTGCGTAAACTGTGGGTACTTTGTCGCACGCACGCGTAACGCATTCTTTCCCCATGGGGTAATCATCATGGTTTCATACTGATGCTTGAAGCATAAACTGTTGTTTTCTTTAAAGAATCTCATGTCTCATCCTCCTTGTGTGTTGTTCTGCATTGTTTTATGTTGTTCTGTGTTGTTTTATGTATTGTGTGTTAATCCATGCAGTGTTCTTTCCTCCATATATTGAATTTTCCCACATATATTGTGCATCGCTTCATGTATTGTTTTTTCTGCATATATTGTGTGCTGTGTCATGCCTTGTGCTTGACTTCATGTATTGTGTGCTGCTTCATGTCTTACGCTTAACTCCATGTATTGCGTGCTGTGTCACGCCTTGTGCTTGACTCCATGTCCGTGTACTGTGTCATGGCTTGTGCTTGGCTTCATGTATTGTGTGCTGCTTCATGTCTTACGCTTGACTCCATGCCTGTGTGCTGTGTCATGCCTTGTGCTTGACTCCATGCCCTGTGTACTGTGTCATGCCTTGTGCTTGACCCCCATGCCTGTGTGCCATTCCATATATTCCATTTTTCTTCATGCATGCCAAGTCTCATTTTGGACATATATCTGGTTTTTTTAAATGATATATCCAAAATTTCTTTGACTTACGAATAGATATCCATATTTTCCTTTTCTTTTGGATATAAAAAGCCTTACTTTACTTGTTTATGTCCAATTTTCATCAGATTCAATTCCTTTTTCACACACATTATCCTTGATTTTGGACATTTCTTGTCATTTTCTTTTCTTTATATCCAATTTCTATCCTGCAAAATTCGTTTTCCACCTGCACCGTCCTTGACTTTGGATATTTCCTGCTATTTTCTCATAATTATGTCCAATCTCAATAGATCTGTACAATCATATTAAGAAAAGCCTTCATAAGTAGAACATTTATAGTCTAAAATAGTATTTTTTGCACTGTCCCTTCCAACACATTACAAATCAATCGCCTGTCAGGAATTGCATATTGTGCTTTTATTCTTTATAATGATGTCGGGGTCAAAAGCCCCCGACTTTGATACCTACGGATTGCTTCGTGCTACGCATCCCACAATCCTGCCCAATATTCGCATATCGTGGGATTATCATCCCACTTCTATGCTCATATCGGGGCGGGTCAAAAGGTCTTTCACCCACTTATGAGCAAGCTCATGTGGGCTTAGACCTTTTGACCCTAGTATCTTATAATAACAGTGTAATGATACTTCCATCGTATTACTTGAATTTTATTGCATGATATTGGTACAATATTGACATCTGAGATCACAAGGAGCCACATGAAGAACCTCAGCATGAAAAAGATCCCCTCGAAAAGCATTACAAACAATAACACTCCACAATTACGTGAGACACGGATTCACGGCAATTCCCTGTTTCCGTTTATGCTCTATGATATCCAGTCGGACACTACCTTCCCGGAACGGGTGAACTGCCACTGGCATGAAGAAGTGGAAATCCTGGTCATTGAACGCGGAAATGGACGTCTGTATTTAGGGGAGGAAGCCTTTGCCCTGAAAACCGGAAGCATCTGCCTGATTCCTTCCAATGCCCTTCACCTTGTTACCTGTGAAATTGGAGAAGCACTGGACTTCTACGCGATCGTTTTCCACCCGGATCTGCTCTACAGCCTTGGAAACGACATTATCCAACAGAAGTTTTTAGATCCGCTTTTCCATCAAGGTGTACAGTTTTCCACGCTTTATGAGACCTCACGGGTCATCAATCCGGCATTTGCCTGGGAATTCACACTGCGCGAGGTACTTGACGAGATTCATGATGCCTTTCTTACAAAGCCCTACGGCTATGAACTGCTCATCAAGGCAGCTCTCCTTAAATCCTGCCATCTGATGATTTCACATGCGATCGTAAATCAGGAAGAAGCTTATGTGGATTCCGATTACCGTACCGGGCTCATTAAATCCATTATGAAATACCTGCAGGCAAATTATAATGATACTGTTACCTTGGATGAATTGGAAAAAACCTTTAACATCAGCAAAGGGTATCTTTGCCGTTCCTTTAAATCGGTAACGCACATGACCCCCTTTGAATATCTGAATTATTTCCGCATCAGCAAAAGTACGGAGCTGCTTTTGGAAACAGACCGTGAGATCAGCCAGATTGCTTTGCAGACCGGCTTTAATAATATCAGCTACTTCAACCGGACCTTCCAACGGTTTATGCATATGACGCCCCGGGAGTTCCGACGCAGCGTCGTCCGGCGACCCTCAGAATCCCTGTAGCCCCTGGATTACAGGTTGTCCCCGGATTACAGGTTGTCCTTAGATTACAGGTTGTCCCCGGATTACAGGTTATCCCCGGATCCCCAGCACAGTCCCTGACCAATCCCCCGGGCTGCCCTTACATAGACTATGAGCATTTAAAAGCTTTCGAAATAGTATACAGGAAAATCAGCATATAATTTGGAACTGATGAAGTGTTATAAATAAAGCCAAAGCCGGTGAGCTGTCATAAATAATTGACACTTCTCGCAAATAGTGATAAATTATTATCATTGTGACCCATGAGGGAGTAGCAAGCGTATATCGTAGCAAGTCAACATACTGACCATCCGGTCTGGCTTGTTTTAAATTGCGAGACTCATGTATAGGAAGTAACTATACATGCAGTCCATATATCGAATTGATTGGAACCTGGATATAGTTACTGCTGTATCCGGGTCTTTTTATTAAGAGTATACCAATCGGAGGAACAAAAAATGGAATGGAATGTATTATTTTTCTTGAACAGTGCCCTGCTCGGGGTTGGACTGGCTATGGATGCCTTTTCGGTATCGCTTGCAAACGGTCTGAATGAGCCTCACATGAAAAAAAGCAAATCCTGCGGGATTGCCGGTGTCTTCGCTTTCTTTCAGGCATTGATGCCTATGACCGGATGGATCTGCGTTCACACAATCGTAGAGTATTTCCATGCATTCGAAAAATTTATCCCATGGATTGCCCTGATTCTTCTTGCCTTTATCGGTGGAAAGATGGTGGTTGAGGGAATCCGCAGCAGAGGAGAAGATGTGGAGAAAACAAAGCTCGGCTTCGGAACACTGATGGTACAGGGAATTGCCACTTCCATCGATGCCTTATCGGTTGGATTTACCATTGCAGAATATGGTTTCGCCATGGCACTGACCGCATCCCTCATCATTGCAGCGATCACCTTCTTTATCTGCATTACCGGACTGGTAATCGGTAAGAAATTCGGAACGAAGTTCTCCAATAAGGCCTCTATCCTCGGCGGTGTCATCCTCATCGCCATCGGACTTGAAATCTTTATCACCGGAGTGTTCTAAATATTCTAAATCAGAAATGAATCAGACAAAACTGTGAAGAAATTGCATACGCCCTGCGGACAAACTGATATGTCCCCTGTCAAATAGACGGGGCATATCAGTTTGTCCGCAGGGCGTTTATCATTTTCATGTATCGGAATAATGATACCGACAGGCAAGGATATACACATTGTTTTCATCTGTCCTGTAAATCAACCGGTCTTTGTCATTGATACGCCGGCTCCAAAATCCTGTCAGATTTCCGGTTAATGGCTCCGGCTTTCCTATTCCTTCGTTGCCGTTTCTTGCTATATCTTCAATCAGCTGATTGATTTTCTTTAATGTTTTCCGGTCTTCGGTCTGCCAGTAAACATAGTCTGCCCAGCCATTTTTCGTAAAGACTTTATTCATCCGCCAATACCTCAGTAAGAGAATGCTTCGAAATCTGTCCTTTCTCCAGCTGTTCCCTGGATTCCATCAACCAGTCATAGTTCGCCTTATTCCCCATAACGTGCACATTTTCCATCAGATTATTGTATGCCTCTTCCGACAGCATAACAACATTCTTGTTATCCTTCCGGGTCACAATCATTGTTTCATAATCATCCGTAACCTTATCCATATAAGCTTTCATATTATCACGTAGATTCGTATAATTCACGGCCAGCATCACAATCACCTCGCTCAAACGTACAGTTTTCTGTACTTTTAGTATAACGTACATAATCCTGTACGTCAAGTATCTACCATTTATTATATGTAATTCTGTAACAGTTCAGCCATGCAGAAATGATTGTGCAAGATGACCAAGGGAGCTTGCTCACTAAGGGCAGCTTATACAAGCATTTCTATAGGGCAGACGCCCGACATGAAATAAGTTGCCGGAAAACACTTATATTTGTCAGCCAATTTGTACAATCCGGCAGCTTATGAATGGGCATGGCTGAACTGTTACGTGACTCTTAAAAAATCATGCTGCACCTACATCGAAATCCATCCAAATGCATTCGCTACAGAGCTGATCAGAATAATTGCTGCAAATACCGGACAGAGATACTGGATCATAAAGTAGAACACCTTTTTCCTGCGGAATCTGCTTTCTCCATGCAGCACCTCCTCTTCCACACGCTTCACACCGATCACCTTCGATACCAGCAGGCAGGTTGCAATCGCTGCAATCGGCATCATGACGGAATTTGTCAGAAAATCAAAGAAATCCAGGAACTGCATGTTGATAATCTTCACACCACCCAGCGGGCCATATCCTAAGGAAGAAAGGGTTCCAAGCAACAGCATAATCACACCGATTAACACCGTCGATTTCCTTCTGCCCCAGCCAAGCTCATCCTCAAAGGTCGATACGGCACTTTCTGTCAGTGCAATCGAGCTTGTGATCGCCGCAAACAATACCAGAACGAAAAAGACAATTCCGATGGCTGTTCCGAATCCCATGCTGGCAAATACCTTCGGAATGGTGATAAACATCAATGCGGGACCAGCCTGCAGCGTGTCCGGATCTCCACCGGAAAAGGCAAACACCGCCGGAATAATCATCAATCCTGCCATAATTGCAATCAGCGTATCAAATATCTCTACATTTCTCGTAGAATCCTCAATAGAAATTTCCTTTTTCATATAAGAACCAAAGGTGATCAGAATTCCCATGGCAATCGACAGGGAATAAAACATCTGTCCCATCGCGGAAACTACCGTCATCCAGGAAAAATTCTCAAGATTTGGAACAAGAAAATATTTCACACCGGTAATTGCTCCCGGTCTTGTCACGGAATAAAACGTAATAATGAGGGACAACACAACAAGCACCGGCATCATAAATTTGGAAACACGTTCAATCCCGTTACGCACACCGGCAAAAATAATTCCAAGAGTAAATAACGCAAAGACAATAAAGCAGATTTCCGTGGAGGCACCGTTCGAGATAAATTCTGAAAAGTAACCATCCTCTGCAAGCCTTGCACCATTTCCAAGTGCATATTCCAGAAGATATTTAATGACCCAGCCGCCGATTACTGAATAATATGGCACAATCAGAATCGGAATAATCGCATTGATCCAGCCCCCGAAAGCCAGCCATCCGGATTTGCCAAAGGACTGATAGGCTCCTACCGGGCTTTTTCCGGTCATACGTCCGATCGATGTCTCTGCCACAATCATTGCATAACCGAACGTCAATGCCAAAATAATATAGATTACCAGAAAGATACCGCCTCCATACCTTGCAGCCAGATAAGGAAATCTCCAGATATTCCCCAAGCCCACGGACGCTCCCGCCGCTGACAGCACAAAACCGATCTTCCCGGAAAAGGAACTTCTCTTATTGTTTTCTTTTTTCATATGTCTTCTCCATCCCAATTAAAATCATAAGCAGTTCCAGTGTAACATATCCGCTTATGAAAGACAATGAAACGATTTTCAGCGCTCATTAAGTATATGAAACGATTTTCAGCATTCATTAAGCTATGAACTGACTTTCAGCGCTCATTAAGAGGAACCATCCGAATTTCCACGCTTCCGTCCGGGTGCCGGGTAATCAGTGTTCCGCCCCTTTGGGTGTGACGCTTCAGAATCCCATTGTAGCCCAGATAATCAATCGACATGCCATAGGTCATGCGGATTCCTTTGTACACAACGGACAGTGTATTCAGATGATCATGTCCACAAAACATCCATTTAATTACGCCGTTTTCCACTGCCTTCCGGAAAAAGGTGCCTTCATTTCCCGGAATACCAAAGTGATCGTTCACCTCTCCGATATTTCCATGCATATACGTTACACTTTTATCGCCAAGACGCATCTTTTCATAAGCCTCTTTAAATTCCGCTACAGGTATATGGAAAAAAGCCATTGCCTTCACATCCGGGTCCTCCTGCCTTAACGAGAGGAGCCTGTCCATACACCAGTCTGCCTGATCCTCATGAATGCAGTCAAATCCACTGTAAAACCAGCCGTTCTCCCCATACATATTCGAATCCAGGAACACCAGCGGAAGCAATACCCTTCCCTGTTCATCGGTCAGATTTAAGAAGTAGTTGCCGACTCCGTAAATCTCCGGTCTTCCCTTCGTAAAAATACTGTATTTACCGGATGCAAACAGCTCTGCCATCTGCTCTTTGTTATATCTGGAAAACATCTCGCAGTCATGATTTCCAAAAACCATTGCATAGGGAATCCGGAATTGATCCATAAACCGGATAAAAATCTGCGCCTGCCGCTTGTTGTTCAGCGTTCCTGCTTTGGGAAAAAAGGGAAATACTGAATCTCCGGTAATGGCAATCAGATCCGGCTTTGTTTTCTTCACAATGGTACTTACCGCTTTCAGTGCAAGCTGATCCCGTTTCTTGGAAAACAAACCAAATCCAAGATGCAGATCCGTAAGCTGGAGAATCTTAAAATCCCGGTCCGGTGATATTTTTAATATAAAGGTTTCTTCGTCTGCTTTTTTGAAATTGTCCGCTGTGTACATAATCGAAATTTGTCCTTTTTATCTTATTAGTAATTTCATTGTAACTATTCAGAGCCATGCAAAATTGCTTTCTGTGAATGCCCGCATTCATACAGAATAGCAATTTTATATGGCGAAGTAACCTCAATGAGTAAAACTTGAGCTGCGTTAGCAGCGGTTTCTAAGCTTTCATTTCAACGGCAGCATTGCGCCAACCGCAGAGACGATCGTAGAAACCATCATCAGCACTTGAAACGGAACCGTTCCAAAAATGCCGCAGATCGGACTGCTTCCCACCTTTTTCCTCGACTTTCCATAAGTGAGAACCAGCATAATACTTACCAATACCACAACTCCGCTCATAATTCTCGTCAGTACAATAAAGCTGCTCACCCCGAAAATGGCAAACAGAATACAGGGAACGGTTGCAATCAGCCAGCTTACCCGGTTACCGGTTCCGACCTGCTCATGCACCACATCCCGGAGTGCCAGTGTGTTTGACCAGAAGGTCGTAAGCAGGGCAAACAGGGAAAATATTCCGGCAAGGATGAGTGCCCATCCTCCGATGCTTTCCCCAAGCTGCATATAAGCAAGCTCTTTATCCACGGCTCCCTTCGTCCCAAGCAGGACGGTCAGCGTTACAACGAGGACAAAAAGAGAAGACAGGCCAAAGCCTGTGAAGATCGTCTTCCGGATCCTCTTCGAATCACCGTTTAAGCCCTTTACCACCTGAATTACTGCCTGATTTGCAGAGGTTGCAAATACAACCATACTGTAAAGAGCCAGCAGGTTATTGATATGAAAAGGGGCCGTATACAGGGTGTTCCGCGGATGCAGGAATGTTCCCGCGGTCATCACCGCCACGATGACCAGTAAAAGAGCCACCGAATATTTCTGTGCAATTCCCACCGCTTTCATTCCCATAAACACAACACTGCCGGCTATGAGATAATATATAAGCTGTGCCGCCCACAGCGGAAGTCCGAACCAGTTCACGAAAATCTGTGCTCCACCGTTGATATTTCCACTGACGCCCACCATAATGGCCAGACCATAGACCACAAACATGATCCAACTGAAAATCTTCTTCATCTTTCCATGGAACAGTTCTCCCTCGAAGCTTTTCACAAGCTGGACACCACCATTATTATAGGAAAGCTCTGCAATAATCAGATGCAGAATCACATTCACAATATAAGCAAAAGCAACCATCCACACAACATCCCACATGCTGTTCCGGACAGCCAGATAGGGAACTGCAATAATTCCCGTCCCGATACTGTTTCCCACGATCATGCTGATGGCTTCAAATGTCGTAAGCTGTGCTTCTGAATTCATCTTTTTATTCATGTCTTTTTCCTTTTCATTCATCTCATTTATTTGTATTTTTACATGACACTACGCTCTTTATTATATTACAATATTCAATTAAATGAAAAGCCTTTCTCACGCTTCGTAATTTCTCCTATATAATTGCTTTTGTTACCTTTCTTGTTCATTTCCCCTCTTGTTCGTTGCTATAATTACCCGAGAATCTGCTTCAAGTCTTCTTCCGGCGTAGTAATCGGCGCAATTCCATAGTTTTCCATGAGATAGTCCAGCACATTAGGCGAAATAAATGCCGGCAGGGTAGGACCAAGACGGATGTTCTTGATTCCCAGATACAATAACGTCAACAGAATGCACACGGCCTTCTGTTCGTACCAGGAAAGCACCATGGACAGCGGCAGCTCATTCACACTACAGCCAAACGCCTCGGCAAGCGCAAGAGCAATCTGAATGGCACTATACGCGTCATTGCATTGTCCGATATCCATTAGTCTAGGCAACCCTTCAATTGTACCAAGATCCAGGTCATTGAAACGATATTTGCCACAGGCAAGAGTCAGCACTACAGTGTCCGAAGGCGTCAGCTTTACAAACTCCGTATAGTAGTTACGGCCGGGACGAGCTCCATCGCATCCCCCAACCAGGAAGAAATGCCGGATCTTACCGTTCTTTACAGCCTCGATAACCTGATCAGCCAATCCAAGCACCGTTCCATGCGCAAATCCGGTCGTTACTGTGCTGCCACCGTTGATACCGGTAAATGCCTTGTCCTCCGGATATCCACCAAGCTCCAACGCTTTTTCAATGACCGGGGTAAAATCCTTATCCTCCCCAATATGGATCATCTCTGGATAAGATACCACCGCTGTTGTGAATACACGGTCCGCATAGTTTTTCTTCGGCGGCATAAGACAGTTGGTTGTAAACAGCACCGGAGCGGGAATATCCAAAAATTCCTTCTGCTGGTTCTGCCATGCCGTACCGAAGTTTCCCTTCAGATGGGAGTATTTTTTCAGCTCCGGATAGCCATGTGCAGGAAGCATTTCACCGTGAGTATAGATATTGATCCCCTTGCCCTCGGTCTGCTCTAAAAGGAGCTTCAGATCGTGCAAATCATGACCGGAAATAACGATAAACGGTCCTTTTTCCACGGTCAACGGAACCGTGACCGGTACGGGTGTCCCATAGCTTTCGGTGTTCGCCTTATCCAGAAGTGCCATGCATTTCAAATTTTTCTCTCCTACCTCCATGACAACAGGTAAAAGCTGATCCATCCCCCAGTCCTCTCCTACTACATAGAGGGCTCTTGCAAAGAACCGGTTCACTTCTTCGTCCGTATAGCCCAGTACCAGTGAATGATGCGTATAAGCAGCCATGCCGCGCACACCGAAAAGAATGAGGGATTTGAGGCTTCGGATATCCTCCTGTGCATTCCAGACATTCTCCATAGAGTAATCATCACCCTGTCCGCAAAGCCTTTCCGTCTCCTTATGCACCTGAGCAATCCGTTTGCGCAGAGTCTTTTCATTGAAATCCACATTGGTAACTGTCGCAAACAGCCCTTCAATCATCATCCGCCATGTATCCGTACCTACCTCCGGTGCCTCATGGATTCCACGCGCCAAAGTCACCAGTGCACCAGTCAGTTCATCCTGAAGCTTCGCCACATCCGCAGTCTTTCCACATACACCTGCAGCTCCCGTACAGCCGCCGCATCCTGCCGTCTGCTCACACTGATAGCAAAACATCTTATTATCCATTGTTTTTCCTCCTAATTTTCTTTTCTCACAATATTGTTTCCCCGTATTTGCGGACTTATTATGAGATTATTAAAAAAGCAGAAAGAAACTAAATCCGTGCGTTAGAGGATGCAGAGAATGCTGGTAACACTCCTTATCATTCCATTTTCTCTTCGCTCTATCAGTCGGTTCAATCGGTGTACAAATGGATAAATGATCTTGTGGTAATTAAGCAGGTGTAAAGCGTCAAAAGGAAGAGCAGTTTCTTTAGAGAATCTTCTCTTCCTTTCAGTAGATGTTCATATTTAATTATTTAAGAAGTTCGTCCAGATAATGTTCGTCTTTATTATGGGAACCATTATGCTTGTGGTATTTTTTGATACAGTCTACAAGAAGTTTTGGATTTTCCCCGAAATATTCCGTGTAGAAGGCCGTACTGTTATCATAGTTTCTTTTTCCGATGGAGATATGTTCTTTGGCAAAGGTTTTTGCTTTCATCGAAGATTTTAATTTTTCGAAGTCTTGTTCAAGGTTTTCGGCCAGAATAAAAAGCATTTCTAATTCTGGCTTTGTACAATATTTATCCACGGAAAGTATTTTGTCTTTATACTCTGATGGAATGACAAGCTTATCGCTTTGCTTATCACCGATTCTGAGGATCCGTACCTGGTCGGGATAGATATTCAATTCTGTTTTTACCTGTCCGGAGCTCTTTATTTGCCTTGCGTGGTAAGGCGTTAATCCAAGCAGATCATCTTCAGTAAATTTTAGAAGATCATTTTCGAGAAGAATTTTTATGATTTCTTTCTCGTTTGGACCTTCACACATGATCAGGAGTTTTTCCGTACTTTCAACTCCTTTTTAAGCTGCATCAGTTCATCGTAATTGACAGCGGTTAGAAACACATTATTATAAAACTGCCTGCTTTTTAACAATTCCGATCTGATATTGAACCCATCGTACATATTGGTAAGATAAACCTTATCGTTGGACTTGGCAATATAGATATTATCCTGCCGGTTAAAAAGATCCAGAAGCTCGCAATAGTGTGTCGTGAAGATAAGTGTTGCATTATTTCTGTTAACGGTTTTGTCCTTATAGAGACTGATCATGTTCTCGACCAGCGTTTTGTGAAAATGATTTTCGATCTCATCAATAATTAAATCGAATCCCTGCTGGAGAGATGCAGCCATCAAAATATATAGAAGCATCCCTTTGGTAGTGCCGCTTGACAGCATATAAATCAGTTCCTTGTCGGAAACAGTTCTTGTTTCGTTGCAGAAAGAAAGTTTAAAGTTGTGATCATCCAGCATTTGAAGATCGTGGATATTCTCGTCAAATATGGAGATAACCTTTACTAAAAGTGCCGGGCGAATATGGTAATCTTTCAGGGTTGCAAAGATGAGCCGATAGGTGTCGGCACCATTTCCAAAGCTGTCAAAATAAACTGCCCTTGTTTCTTTCTTTTTTAAAACAAAGAAAAGAATGGAGGTATCTTCGGGAAGTTCACCGGTTATTTCTACATCAACAAAATCTTCGTCATGATAGAGATCCTTTACCTTGCTCTTATAGTATTTCTTTTTGCGAAGTCGCTGCTTCATAAAAATCGCCTTGGAAGCAATACTGTCTGCGTTTTTTAAAATGGTTTCATAGCGGTAAATAAATCCATCGTGATAAAAATCTATGCATAATTCAACATTTTCATAGCTGTATGGCTTCCCATCCAGGCGGAAATCACCCAGAATAGAATAGCATGCATCAAGAAGTTCAACTGCGGTGGTTTTCCCGGAAGCATTTTTGCCGATAAAGGCCATTGTATTATAAACGTGAAGGTCATCAGCAATCTCTTGCAGCTCGTATTCTTTATCTTCAGCAGTCTTTTTGGACTTTGAAACAAAATCTATCTCAAAAGAGTCATTACAATTTTTAAAGTTATTGGCAATTACATGTAAAAGTTTCATGGTATGTGCCCTCCCTTATCACTTATTATAACAATAAATCTTTTTTAAACAAGAAAAATGTTTAAAATGTAATTCCAACTTCAAAATACTCATTTAGTATGATAATATGATGTGGATTCTGTTTTGAATCAGTTTTTATATAGGATATCCAAATCGCTGGGTTTTACCAATCACGTGCGCTAGAGGGCGCACAAGGTCCGGGGGACCTTGGTCCTGCGCCGACCGGAGCGGAGCGAAGACCGCACAAGATCCGGGGGACCTTGGTTTTGCGTCGACCGGAGCGGAGCGGAGATACGAACCCGGGTTCGTATCATCCGCGCCCGCTTCTAAAACAAAAAGGAGATGCTTCTGCATCTCCTCTTTGTTTTACAGCGTGCGTTAGAGGATTCGAACCCCCGACCTTTTGGTCCGTAGCCAAACGCTCTATCCAGCTGAGCTAAACGCACATTTCTTCGTTGTCATATCCGACAACAAAAAATATTTTATTATATGAAACAAATTTTGTCAAGCGTTTCGAAACATTTTCAAAATATTTTTATGAATTATTTTTTGCAACCATTTTCAAAATATTTTCCAGATTTTTCAAATTTATTTAGCTTTATTTATCCCTGAACGACATCGAAACCAAATTTGTTCTTTGCCGCATCCTGAATCAGGGCCGCCACCTGCTCTACGGTATAGCTTCCGGTATTAATACACAGATCACTATCCAAGGTTGCATTCTGGTAACCAGGAATATATCTCTTATGATAGCTCTCTCTTGCCTTGTCTACCGCAGAAATCGTTTTAACTGCTTCCTTCTCGGTCATGCCAAGCCGTTCCACACAGTTCTTCAGACGTACCTCATAGGGAGCATAAAGATATACCTTAAGAAGATTCTTCTCATTGCGGAGACAGTAACCACCACAGCGGCCTACGATAATGCAGGATTCCTTCTTGGCAAAATCCTGAATAATGCTCTGCTGCACCTTGAAAAGCTCGTCCTTCACTGCCGGAACACCAAGTCCTAACGGGTACATCCGGTAAGAAAACTTGGAGCTGATACCCTCCTCTTCATCACTGATCTGACGAATGGAAGCATTCATACGCTTTGCCGTTTCATCTACAATATCTCTGTCCAGGAATTCAATGTGAAGCTGTTCTGCCAGTTCCTGTGCAATTGATCTTCCCATAGAAGCAAACTGTCGGGAAATGGTAATTGCATATTTTTCCATTTTTGTCCTCCTGCTTTGCCCTTAAAGCACCTTGTTTAAGAAGCTGATGGTTCTTGGCTCCTTCGGATTTAAAATAACTTCCTGAGGAGTTCCTTCTTCTACAATATAGCCGCCGTCCATAAAGATGACACGGTCAGCAACCTCTCTTGCAAATCCAATCTCATGCGTTACGATCACCATGGTCATACCATCTGCGGCAAGCTGCTTCATAACAGCCAATACCTCCCCAACCATTTCCGGATCCAGCGCTGAGGTCGGTTCATCAAAAAGCATGATATCCGGCTTCATGCAGAGTGCTCTTGCGATGGCAACACGCTGCTTCTGTCCACCGGAAAGCTGGGACGGATAGGAATCTGCCTTTTCCAGAAGATCGACTCTCTTAAGCATTTCTTCTGCGCGGGCTCTTGCTTCCTTCTTATCCGCTTTCTTTAATTCCAGCGGAGCAAGCATCAGATTGTCCAGAACATTCATATTATTAAACAGATTGAAGTGCTGGAATACCATTCCGATGTTCTCACGCACCTTATTCATGTTTACTTTCTTTGCTGTAATATCAATATCATCTACAATAATCGTTCCTGCCGTTGCGTCTTCAAGACGGTTCAGACAGCGGAGAAAGGTCGATTTACCGGAACCGGAGGGTCCAAGAATAACCACTACCTCTCCTTCTGTAATTTCTGTAGAGATATCCTTCAGCACTTCAAGATCTCCGAAGCATTTCCGGAGCTTATCCACTTTAATTTTGATTTTCTTATCTGTTGATTCCACGGTTCATCCTCCTCTCTACGAGCTTAGCCAAATAGGAAAGAATCGTAATCACGATCAGATACATGATACCGACAATTGCCCATGTTTCAAACGCCTTGAATGTATTTGCCTGTACCTGCTTGGCTGCCAGAACGAGTTCCGGGAAACCGATAACAGACAGAATGGAAGTATCCTTAACCGTGATGATGAACTGGTTAATAATACTTGGAATCATGGTACGGATTGCCTGTGGAAGAATGATCTTTCTCATCGTCTTCCAGTACGGAAGTCCGAGTGATCTGCCGGCTTCCATCTGGCCGATATCCACAGACTGGATACCG